>Ga0105044_10003177_pt1 | contig 22515 bp, 22 predicted proteins | sample MAT01_FD_78092 | JGI IMG/M metagenome (GOLD analysis project Ga0105044, IMG submission 78092) | Freshwater microbial communities from Lake Fryxell liftoff mats and glacier meltwater in Antarctica - MAT-01 | ecosystem: Environmental > Aquatic > Freshwater > Ice > Liftoff microbial mat | place...
ACGCCAAATGAAGCCTGCGATTTTTACCACAGGTACAAAGAAGACTTGTTGCTGGCCAAAGGGCTTGGTTTTAATACTTTTCGTTTTTCTATTTCCTGGAGCAGAATTTTACCAGAAGGCATCGGCAGGGTTAACAAAGAGGGGATTCAATTTTATAACAATGTGATTGACGAATGCCTCAAGTTAGGCTTGCGCCCGTTTGTAACTTTGTACCATTGGGATTTGCCATATGCATTACACAAAGAAGGCGGTTGGACCAACTACCGAATACTACAATGGTTCAGCAGGTTTACGACCGTATGTGCCGAGGAATTTGGTGATCGGGTGAAGGATTGGATCGTTCTAAATGAGCCCATGGGTTTCACGAGTTTGGGCTACATGCTAGGTAAACACGCGCCGGGTAAAACAGGACTGAGTAATTTTTTGCCAGCCATCCATCACACCGTATTGGCACAAGCAGAAGGCGGTAGAGTATTGAGGAATTTGGTACCCAAGGCCTTCATCGGCACCAGTTTTTCCTGCTCAGAAGTGATCCCATATACTGATAGCGCAGATGATATAAAAGCAGCCAATAGGGTCGATATTTTATTAAACCGACTTTTTATAGAACCCGCACTGGGCAAGGGTTACCCAAGAGACGATTTTAAGTTTCTGGAAAAATTAGAAATGCAAAACAAAGCCTGGAAATATACCGAGCGCATGACTTTTGATTTCGATTTTATTGGACTACAAAACTATTTTCCAGTTTGTGTAAAACACAATAGTTTAGTGCCGATTGTGCAGGTAAGTGAAGTAAAAGCCAGCAGCAGAAAATTACCTCATACCGCCATGGGCTGGGAAATTAATCCCGATAGTTTTTACCGAATCATCAAACGGTTTTGGAAGTACGGTTCTGTGAAAGAGATCCTCATCACCGAAAATGGCGCTTGTTTCAAAGATGAATTGAAAAATGCAAGGGTGCACGACGCCGAACGCATCGCTTACTTTGAATCACATATTGCGGCCCTTAAAAAAGCAAAGCAACACAGCATAAATATTGGTGGCTATATGGCCTGGACGCTCATGGATAATTTTGAATGGGCAGAGGGATACAAAGCCCCTTTCGGATTGGTACATGTTGATCATCGGTCTCAACAGCGTACCATCAAAGACTCCGGTTATTGGTGGCGCGATTTTCTACTGGATATACAACCGTAATAAATCTTGTAAATTTCTAGCAGTTTTATCCGTCATTACTTATGCCGGAACCAACAATCTTTTCTCTCTCTTTCGTAAGATTTGAAAATGGTATTCACAGGGGCGCCATTGCAAATAAAGTGCTGGTAAGCAGTGCGCAGTAAGTAGTTAAAAGCGCCCATGTCTCCTGTAAAAGCAGTGCCGTTGTTGCTGTTATAAGTTTCGTGGATTTTCCAGAGTTGCTCAACAAAAGGCGCCATCAAGTTAATATTTCCTCCAATGATGCCACAATTCAGCAATACATCTTCCGCATGTTCGGCTTCATAAAAGGCATAATCTGGAATTTGTATTCTTAAATGTGCACTGTGCTGTTCCATCCATTCATTCTGGAGTTGCTTCGGCTCATCTCCACAGAAAATAACTGCTGGTTGTTTTAAAAAGAACGGGTCGATAAAAGGATTGTTCAGCATCTCCACATCCGTAACATCCGTCAAAAAAACATTGGTCAACTGTTCCCGATGTAACTTTAAAAATTCACTGTAAATATAGTAACGGTAAACATTCGGATTAAAATCTGGATGGGCATCTACTTTGATAAAGTGTAACCATTTGTTTTCGTAGGATGAAATAGTATCCTCCGAAAAATTGTTGTGAAAAAGGACGCCTGCCGCATGTTGTTGTTTCAAAGAATCGGCCCATTCTTTTACCAAAGAAAAATCGTTGTCATTCAAAATGTAATTTCGATTAACATCATATATACCGGTGAGATGGCAGGCCATTACAACGGAAGGAGGAATATGTTGAGTGAATATCATTTATGAAAGCTGCAGTCAAAGTATCTTCAATTATAGCGAAAGCTGATTTTAAGCAACAGCATAATTTTCATTCGAAACGTTTATCTTGAGCATTGAACAAATACTAAGCGGATTGTTTCTATAATAAACATAAGTTCTCAACGGAGCTTTTTTTACCCGAAACTGAGTGGCGGCCCTTTCGTAAAATTCCGCATCTGCAGCATACATGCTCATGAAAGGGAATTGATCGAAAACGAATTTTTTCCCAAACAGTGTGGCAAACAATACGCAGTCATCTATATGAATTAATTGTTGCTGATCAAATTTATCAGGAACAAAATAATCTGCTTCTTTGTCTACGATCGTGTCTGTTAGTGATGATATGAGGTCAGCATGTATCATTTCTTTCATACAACTACTCAAGTGATGTGTACGGTATTCATCGTCTGCATCCAATATAGCAATGTACTCCGCGGAGCTATTACGAATTCCCTTGTTGATGGCGGATGATTGTCCGCAGTTCGGCTGCTGTAATAATCGAATTTTTTCTTTATGCAGTTCGCAATAGAGTTTCAGTTCGTCTGTAAACCATTCCTCGCTACCGTCATCTACAATGATTAGTTCTACATTGGAATAATCTTGTGCCAATACAGAGTCAATCGCTCTTTTAACGATGGGGAAAGTTGTGTTGTACACAGCCATTATTACCGAAATCCTTCCTTTTATTACCATAACCCGAACACGTTTTTACAGTTGAGCAGCAAAATAAGGGTTTTCAGAGGAGTTTTGATCAACTTGTTGAAGGAGAACCCCGCTATTTTTTTAGTTTTTCTAGGTTAATAATAACTTAATCTGCACATAACATTGGGGTTAAACAACTGTAGTTACTTTACAAAACGTTTCCATATGAAATCTTTTGTTTTTTGCCTGCTTCTGTCACATGGTGTTTTTTGTTTACAGGCACAGCCTACACTGCCAGTTCCCAATGTGTTTATTATCACTATCGACGGTGTGCGCTGGCAAGAAGTTTTTAACGGGGCCGATCAACGCATCATCCGCAACAACCAGTTTGTACAAGACAGCAGTTTAACCTTTGATATGTTTGGTGGAACCACTGCGATGGAGCGCAAAGAAAAGCTGATGCCTTTCTTCTGGCGCACCATAGCCAGTAAAGGACAATTGCATGGAAACAGGTTGTATGGCAATAAGATGAACGTGAGCAATCCCTACAACATCTCCTATCCCGGTTACAACGAAATTATTACCGGTTATGCCGATCCATTCATCCTAAAAAACAAACCTAGCCTCAATCGAAACAGCAACCTGCTCGAATTTTTGCAGCAACAACCAGCATACAAAAATGCAGTAGTAGCTTTTAGTTCATGGGATGTTTTTCCAGCCATCATAAACGAATCAAGAAGTAATATTTCTGTAAACAGTGGGTTTGAAAATATGGAGCCCAGTACGCCCACATTCGAGCTTATCAATAGTGTACAAGATGGCATTCAAAACAAAACAGGCACCCGGCACGATCAGCTCACTTTTTTAAATGCAAAACATTACCTCGGGCAACATCACCCCAAAGTAATGATGCTGGGCTTTGGAGAAACGGATGAGTTTGGTCATCAAAAAAAATACGATCAATACTTGCAGCACATTAATCAAGTAGATCAAATGATCGCATCACTTTGGTACTATGTTCAAACAGATTCTTTTTATCGAAACAACAGCATATTTGTTATTACCACCGATCATGGAAGAGGCAACAAACCCGGTACCTGGCATTCGCACGGTATGGTTAGAGGTGGTAGCAGCGAAACATGGATGGCGTTGATGGGGCCCGGTATCGAGCCTATGGGCGAAATACAAGAACCAGCACAGTTTTACCAAAAACAAATTGCGGCTACCATTGCATCATTGATTCAACAAAAGTTTACTGCCAATCACCCGGTTGCTTCCGCTATGGAATTACCTTCTGCTAATAAAACCAATGAGGCGGTGCGAATGGAATTCACTTTTCAGTATAACGGGATGGCTAGTGTTTTAGATACCCATTCGATATTAATATGGTTGATAGTGTTCATGACGTTGGGCTACATCAAAAGAGTATCCCATAAACTGGCTGAATGAAAAGCCTCCCATCTAATCCTGAATACTAACTGCATTTTGATTGCCGATGTACATGGTAGCGGTGCCGCCTTGGTCAATTACTTTGCCCCTCACAAAAATTACTTTGTTTTTCAATACTTCTGTGAGATCATAATTAAAATTAAGGATGTCTTCTTTTTTTACAAATACGGTAAACACCTGATTGGGAAAGGCTTTGTCGAGATTGATCAGCACATTGCCAGCCCTGCTCAATCTGGCTCCAACCACCGTTCCACAGACCGTAATTTCTTTGTTGTTGCCCATCCATTGTTGGGCTATGATGGTATTAAAATGATTCCGAGGCAGCGTTTCTTGTTCTAAAGGATTTACGTCTTGGTTGTTTTCGATAGGCAGCCAGTCATTGATACTGCGCTGGCTTTCCAATTCTTCCTGCAGCGCTTCGGGCAGTTTATTAAAAAAGTTAAGTCCGGTTAATTTTTCAATATCATTGATAGGCACTGCAAATGTGCCCAATACTTTTGTAATGTTTTCGTTGGGCATCAAAAATCCAATGCCTTTTTTATTGGTAAGGTCTACCACTACTTTCCAATATTGACGGGGTACTGCCACCTTATTTTTAGCGCGGGGCACGGTAGGCAAATCCGACGTTAAAACCGGACCTGTTAATACGTACAACGAAGTGTTGTTATTTCTATACAGATACCCTCTGATGGCATCTTCCAGTTCGCCCCAGGATCCGCGGTTGAAAGCCGCCAGTTGCGGACTCATGTTAGAATAGTAGTAGGATTCAGACAAGGCGGTTTTGCTCCATCTAAAATCTGCTGATGGCGCCAGATGGCCTCTGTCGTATCCAAAACCGTCATACTCAAAGCTGCTGTCTGCTTTTAATTTTTTCAAAAAATAATCTTCTTCCACTGCACTTCCGGTAGTTACTTTTTCATCTACCCTAAAATCGTTTGTTCTAAATACAGTTCCTTTGGTTACGTCTTGGGTAATCATGTGTGCCACCCACCTGGCTTGTTCAAATTGTTCGGCATATGCCAATACCATGGCTGCGTGTGGTACCAGTTGGTCTTGTGCCTGCAAAGCTGGTAGCCCAACTTGTTGAAGGTCTTCTATTATTTTTTGCAATTTTAATTGCTCTAAAGTTGCTCCAAGTAATTCGCGCTGTTGATCTAAAACAGCCAATTGGCCTGCGGCGGCTTTTAATTTTTCCGATATACTTTGAGCAACGATCGATCCTTGTAAAAGAAGGCCACAAAGCAGTGTAAATAATAGTTTCATGCTACAAAAAAATATAATGGTGACACTAAGTTAGGGCATTCGATGTTACGGAATTCCTATTTCTATGATCCAAAAAAATGGGCATTGCTGCTGCAATGCCCGGTTTGATGGGTTCAGATTGCTTGTCCGTTAAAATCGGATGCCTACGCCAACTTTAATGCTGTTATTGTAACCGTTTACACGGTTGTTAGCATCTATTCTGGTAAGTCCATGATCGTATGCACCAGAGACGCTAAATCCATTTTTAAATTCGTAAGAGATACCACCTGTAACGCCCAGGTCCCATTTGTTGAATTGATTGCCCGCATCAATGGAACTGGTGAACAAGTTAAAACCAAGTAAACCTGCACTGGTTTTTAGATTAGAGCTGGCAAGGTAAGAAACCTGGGGACCAGCAAATATTTTTAATCCGCCACCCAAATTGGCTTTCAGCAATATAGGCACATCAATATAATCTGATTGCAGTCTGGCACTGGCGTTGGCGCCCAAAAATTCAATGCCCTTCAAGCCTAATTCGCCACGGAGCTCGTACCCTTTTTGTGTATAATAAATGCCTGGCTCTACCGTAATTTGCGCATTCAGAGGAATCCCTACAGATACCCCGGCAAAAAACCCCGTTCTATTTTGAGTGGTCACCATACCATCGGTAAAATCGAGGAGGTTGTTCAAATTACTGGCAGCTTTGCCCCTTATACCAGAAGAGGCCAATCCGGCTTTTACAGAAAATTGCGGATTTATTTGCGCTGAGCTGTACAGCGAACTAACGGTAACGACTAAGAGTAGAAGTTGCTTTTTCATATTATGTTGGAAACGGATTTTGCAGCCGCTCTTTTTATCAGAATTGGATTTGCATAAAAAGATTAACGTGTATTGCGTAAGGTTTTGTTAAAGTAAAAATCAAACAGCGGCGTTTGTTAAATAAGGAACCGTGTCTTGCTAAAAATGGCAGGGATAGATACCTGTTTTGTCATTCAAGAAATACCGCAGAGTTTCTTTTGCCGCTACATTTGCTACAAGTATTCGATTTAACAAAACGGCTGAAATAACAGCAGGTGCTGTGACTCACTTTCACATATGATTTGAATAGCTGGCTCGATTTTTTCGTGTGTATGTGTAATACAATATGGTAGCACTTAAAAGAAAAAATATGAAACAAACTATGTGGAAATCAGCGGCCATTCTTTTTGTTTTTTCGTTGGCACTAGCGAGTTGTGGCACCACAGCATTCATTGAAAAAGATGATTCTGTAGATTTTAGTAACTATAAGACCTATGCATGGATAACTGCATCTGGCAATGAAGCACAAAGTAGTTTGGCTCAACGACAAATCAGGGATGCTGTAAACAAAGAGTTGCAAAAAACAGCAGGGTGGAGAGAAGTAAAGAAAAATCCGGACGTACTGCTTAGCTATGATGTTTTAATAGAAAGAACCTATAGGATGCAAAATGATCCTGTGTATTCCCGACCCGCGGTTCGTACTTTTTATAATCCTGGTCAGCGCAGGTACTTTAACGTGTATTACCCTTCCCGATTTGTGGGATATGACAACTACAACGTCTCAACCCGTGAAGGAACAGTAACGATATCTATGATAGATGCAAAAACAGATCAAACTGTTTGGCAGGGCTGGACAACCGATGAAATCAACAGCCGGAAGATGAATACCAACGAGGTACAAGTTGCCGTAAGATCTATTTTTAGAAAGTTTGATGTGGCAAAAAAATAACCCCCGTTTTAATATCCAGCAAGCCGGAGCCATAGGGTTCCGGTTTTTTTATGCTTGCATATTAAAAAAAGAAACCCTATTTTGACTAAAATTAGCTTACTATGGGTAAAATCTCTAAACACCGCCTTGCTTGTATCGTTTTTGCGATCATTATGGGCATCTTCGGTATTTTCCACCTTTTTAATGCATCGAGCATGGTGAATGTGGTGCCCAAATGGTTGCCTGGGGGCATTCTTTGGGTGTACGTTACCGGTGTCGGATTTATTTTGGCAGCCATCGCCATCCTCATCAACGTACAAACCAAATTGGCTTGCTATTTACTGGCGGTGATGCTACTGATATTTATTGGCACCATACACGTGCCTGCCATGATGGGAGGCGATCCCATATCCCGGCAATTGGCCATGTTGATGATGCTGAAAGATGTAGGTTTGGTAATGGCGGCCTTTCTGGTAGGCTATAATTCTGACAAGCCCGATGAAGAATAATTGGTTTTAATTGCAAATAGAATGCGGGTGGATCTTGTGATCTGCCCGTTTTTATTACTGACATGCTGTGAATAATCCCGCTGATTAGCGGGGAAAATCACAGAATAGGCTCTATCAACAGTCGTACTTTGCAGTTGAGCCCTTTTTGTTGGAATACCTATTTTGGTTATATAGGAAACAGTGGCGATGCTGTGTAACGCAAGATGTAGAACGATATAATAAAAAGATTTTCTATATTCTTAACGGAACAAATGTGCCTTCAGTTCAATATAATACTTATTTTTAAAAACTCATTTTGTGCATTATGAAACCGTTTTTCCCTGGCCCCCTTCTTCTTTTATGCTTCCTATGGTGGAGCAGCGAGTCATTTTCCCAACAAAAAGAAAGTTTCCATCTTCACCTCGATAAAGAAATTTATCTGCCTGGAGAAACCATCTGGTTCAAAGCGTACACTTTTTGGGACAATGCGCCCTCAGCAATCAGCACAAATTTGTATGTGACCGTATATGATGCTGGCGGGCGGCTCATCATCAACAAACAATATCCGCTCCTTGATGGCAGTTGTAATGGAGATTTCGTTATACCAGATACCATCCAAACAAAAGGGTTGGTTTTACAGGCATTTACTAAAAATAGTTTGGCTTCAGATAGTATGCATGTGTACAATAGAATAGTACCCATTTACCAATCATCTAAGCATAGCAATGTTGTAGCAACTTCTGCTAACAGTACATCCGAGTCGATTCAATTACAATTTTTTCCTGAAGGAGGTTCCATGCTGGCAGGAGTTACCAATCATCTGGTTGTAATGGCCATCAACCAAGGCGGAGAACCAATATCTACTGGGGTAGCAATACTAGAAGCGCAGACCAACACACTGGTAGACTCTGTTTTTACAGATGAAGATGGCGTCGGTAAAATACAATTGATGCCCCTGGCCGGAAAAACGTATAAAGGGGTATTGACCAACCAACAATCGATTCAGCAAGAAACTGCTTTACCTGCTATTATCCAATCGGGGGCAAGTTTGCACGCAGAATTAAGTGGAGATAAAATTTATTACAGCGTACAAAATAATGCAGATCTACCCAGGCTGAAAACCTTGCAGTTAGCAGTGGTATCGGGGAAAGATGTTTTGTATAAGGCCAGCCTGAATTTGACAAAAAGTAATCAAATGGTGAGTACAATACCAACCGATTCTTTCCCTCCCGGTATTATATCAATCACTTTGTACGACAATGACAATAATTTTTTGCAGGCCAAACCAGTGTTGATTGAAAAAAAAGGATCACTTCCATTCATTCGCATCGTAGATAAAAACCTGCAAGTAAAAGGGAAAAACAGTTTTGATATTGTTAGCGTAGATACATCGCTGTACAATTTATCTGTATCTGTAACAGATGCCTTGTTCGACACAGAGGAATACCACTCGCTCTATTCAGAAATATTATTACCTGAAAGCAGTAATCTGTTGCAACAAATCTTTACAAAAGCAGTTGCGGAAAAAAATCAACGAAAAATCGATCTGCTGTTAACTGCTGCCCAACTTCCCGTCAGCTCTGGCGCTACCCCTATTTTACCTGATGACTATCTGTCTGTAAAATTGGAGTACCGCGACGGCAACAAGACATTGCCTAAAAAAACAAGTCTTACCCTGATCATGATCGACAAAGCGGTTGGCAAACAATTTCATACCCTGCAACCCAATTCCCCTAACAGTTTCATCGTGACTGGGTTGCAGTTTTACGATTCTGCAAAAGCCTATTTTCAGGTAAACGAATACAAGGCTTTTAGCGAAAACCTACGCATCGAAATGGGAGATACATTGCACTATAAAAACTTTATTCCACCAGTGGATGACTATCTTTTTTCAATCCAAAAAAAGCTTGGTATTGGGGGAAACTATTTTGACAACTATAACCAGAATCTTCAACAATCATTTAATGAATTGCAAACCTTAAAATCCGTTACTGTAAAGAGTAAGTATGTGAATCCCATCACCAAACGATTAGAAGAGTTGGATAAAAAATATGCGACAGGCATGTTTTCCGGTCTCGCAAGAGGCTATCAACTGAATGCCTTGGATGACCCCGCTGCGGAGAGATCATTAGACGCGTACAATTACATTGCCATTCGTATTCCTGGCTTGTTGGTGGGAGGCCCTGTTGGATCTAGAATAATCGCAAATTCGTCATCCAAAGGTGGTGTACCTATTTTATTCATCGATGAATCTGAAGCGCCTGCTCAAACTCTTGAAACCATAAGCACCTCCCGATTGGCTTATGTGAAATTCGTTCCCGGAATTGTTATTGGAGGTTCATTTGTTTCAGATGCCGGGGCACTGTATGTGTACACCAAAAAAGGAGACGAACCTGGCCCGCAATCAACTGCTATGAAAAAATCTACCTTGAAGGGTTATGATATCAGCAACAACTTTAGAATAATAGATCACAGCGATACTAAAGCACCGCCCCTGGCAGATTATAGAAGCACTTTATATTGGAATCCATATTTGATATTGGATAAAACCAATTCCAAAGCCACCATCACCTATTACAACAATGATGTTGCATCCAAACACCTCATCATCCTAAAAGGTTATAGGGAAGATGGAACGTTGGTAGAAATCAGACAAATTGTAGAGTAAAAAGCAGGTTTATCTACAGATCAATTAAGTCGTTCGCTCCTAAAAAACGCTTTTGGTTACCTGCAAGGTAGACAAAGCGTTTTTAATTTGATCCGACGATTGGTAAGTTAATCTACAAACAGATCCTTATACAGTTCTGCTCCAGGAACCACGCTGTATTTGCTAAGGTCGGTAACACCTTCTGCTGCCAACACTTCTTCATCAATAAAAGTATTACCCGTACAACTGTAACAAGGTCTGGATAAAATAATGTGTGCGGCATCTGCTATAATATCTACCGTGCGGCTCATGTTCATCAAGGCATCGCCTCCCAATAAATTTTGCACAGCCGCCGTGGCAATCGTTGTTTTAGGCCACAATGCATTGGCGGCGATCACGTCTTTTTTTAATTCCGCTGCCAGTCCCAATGCGATCATGCTCATATTGTATTTGCTGATGGTGTACGCCAGGTGATGCGCAAACCATTTCATATCCATGTTTAATGGCGGCGATAAATTTAAAATGTGTGGATTCACCCCGTTTTTCAAATGCGGGATACAAGCCTGACTCATCATAAAAGTTCCCCGAACATTGATGTCATACATCAAGTCGAATCGTTTTGGATCTAATTTTTCTGTGGGCGATAAATTGATGGCAGAAGCATTGTTGATGAGAATATCAATGCCCCCAAACCTTTCCACCGTTTTATGAATCACTTGCGCTATCTGGTCTTCAAAACGAATATCGCATTGTACCGCCAAGGCCTTACCTCCAGCCGCTTCCATTTCGGCAGCTGCTGAATAGATGGTGCCGCCGAGCTTTGGATTTTCTTCTACACTTTTGCTGGCGATCACAATGTTGGCACCCGCAGCTGCCAGTTTTAATCCGATCGCTTTACCGATGCCTCTGCTGGCACCTGTGATGATCACTGTTTTATTTTGAAACATATGGGGCTATTTTAATCAATAAGACGCTGCTTACAGCAATGTAGCTTCGTGAGTGATATTGCAATTGTACAATTTAGAAATTGGGCAGTTTGTTTTTGCATCTGCCACTGCTGCTTCAAATTGTGCTGCATTGATACCAGGAATTTTTGCGGTGAGGATCAGGTGCGACAAAACGATGGCTCCTGCTGCAGGATCTAATGTGATCTCGCATTTGGTATTGATTTCATCAGCAGTAAAACCCGCTGCATTCAACGCAAAACTTAGCTTCATGCTAAAACAGCCGGCATGTGCCGCAGCTACCAACTCTTCCGGATTAGTGCCGATACCTTCTTCAAACCTGGAGCTGAAAGAATATTGGGTTTCCTTTAAAGTGGTGCTTTGGGTAGTTAAATGTCCGGTACCTTCTTTGCCAGTTCCTTGCCATACGGCGGTTGCATTTCTTTTCATAATAAAATTTTTTATTTTCGGAATTTGTTGCCCGCAAAGGTTAAATATAAACGATTTATGGGAGTAAATTTTCTTTAAAATTCGCTGCTTCAAAACCAACAATAATAGCACCATGGTATTCCACCACGGGTCTTTTGATGATGCTGTTGTGGGCTTGCATCAGTTTAATGGCTTCTGCAGCAGTGGTAACATCTTTCCCTGTTTCCTCTTTCAATTTTTTCCAGGTGCTGCTCTTTTTATTAAACAACGTTTCCCAGCCAACGAGTTTTATCCACTCTTTTAATTTGATAGCAGTGATCCCCTCTTTTTTATAATCGTGAAATTCGAATGCTACTTTGTTGTTGGTGAGCCATTGCTGTGTTTTTTTGATGGTATCGCAATTGGGAATGCCGTAGACTTGTATCATAAATGAAGTTGCTTTTTTAATAATCTGGAAGCGTTGGTTTGGTTTGAACGATGCTTTCTATTTTTTCCATTACCGCAGGGGTGAGCAACGATACTGCCTCCAATGCTTTAAGGTTTTCGGTGAGTTGTTGTTTTTTTGACGCACCTAGAATAACAGTACTCACATTCGGATTTTTTAAACACCAGGCAATGCTGAGCCCTGCAGTGGTAGTGCCAATTTTAGTGGCTAAATCTCCTAATTTTTTTACCTTTTTTAATTTCTCTTCAGTAAACCAGCGTTCTTTTAACCAGTCGAAACCTTCCAACGAAAATCTGCTGCCTTTTGGAATGCCATCGTTGTATTTACCACTGAGTAAACCAGCGGCCAGCGGACTAAAAGTGGTGGTGCCAAGTCCTACCGTACGAAATACGTCAAGGAACTCTTTATCCATCTTCTCTCTTTCAAATAAATTGTATTGCGGCTGTTCCATGGTGGGGCCAATGAGCCTAAAGTGTTGTGCTATACGGTGAGCTTCCATGATCTCTACACCACTCCATTCGCTTACGCCCCAGTATAAAACTTTTCCTTGTTGAATGAGGTGATTCATGGCCCAAACCGTTTCTTCAATAGGTGTATTTTTATCGGGCCGGTGGCAATAATAAAGATCCAGGTAATCAAGTTGCATGCGCTGCAGGGCTTCGTTGCAAGCTTCAATCAAATGTTTTCTGCTACATCCGATTTGGTTAGGTTTGGCGTCTGCACCTCTCCAGCCCCAAAAGGCTTTAGATGAAACAACGAAGGAAGTACGATCCCATTTTTTCTTTTTGATCACCCTACCCATCATTTTTTCACTTTCACCCAAAGCGTAGGCTTCTGCATTGTCGAAAAAATTGATGCCATGATCATAAGCAATGCCCATGAGTTCGTCGGCTACCTTATCATTTATTTGTTTGCTAAAGCTCACCCAACTTCCAAAGGAGAGGGCACTTACCTGCAAGCCACTTCGGCCCAATCTGCGATATTCCATCGTTGTTACTTTTAAGAAGAACAAGTTACTAAACAATGGCTACACCCTGTTTTGAAATAAGGAAGATTTCAATAAAAATTATTGGGGAAATTGTGATTTGGGTACTTGCACGATGCCTGTTACCGTTGTTACATGTCGGGTTTTAAAATCCTGGCTGGCTTCCATGCCCACGCCGTTGATGATTTGGGTTAGTGTTCTGATACGAACCGGTTTCCCGGTATAAAATTCATAACCAGTTCTACTTCTGTCCCAATACATTTCATCGGTTTCAAGAGTTTCACCTTTGATATTCACCACTTTGACGCTGTCTTTCAAAAACACCACATTTTCGCTTTCTTTGTAGCGTGCATACATGGCCGTTAGTTTGCTGTCGGCAATACCTTCTTCGTTGTAGAAGTTTACTTCCAGGGTTTTTGGGAATTCAATATAGCTCACACTGTCTTCTACCCGGTACATCAACGGAGCGGTAAGAATGGCTTTTGTTTTACCGGCTGTTGTAAAAGTGATGACTACTTCTTTGGCTTCTTCTCTACCCACTTTTTTCTTAAAGAGGTTGTTCACTTCCTGCTCGTCGTTTTCACAGGAACCTAAAAAAAGACAGCAGGCCAAGGCTGCTGTCTTAAATATGTTATGGGTGCTGCTTTTTTTCAACGTTTTGATCCTTTGTGGCGGATGCGTACAATTAGTTGTATTTAGGTTTCACAAACCAACGGGCATTCATAGATACTCCAATATTGATACGCATGTAATTTTCGCGTAAGCTTTGGCTTTCCTTGTTACCTCTTGCACCTAATTCAATGCCAGCATTGAGTGCAACGATTTCACCGGTATAACTAATTCTTTGTAAAGAGGTTAACGGCATTCCTACGCCGGCAGTAAATGCATAGATGGGTCTGTTGTTATTAGCTATTTTGATGTAATCGTTGCCGAAATACATTCCTGCACGGTATTTTACGAAACTCCAGTATTTGCTTGGCAATGTATTGTCTTTTGCAGGATAATATTGTGCCCCTACCCGGATCATGTAACTATTTTGAACAAAATCTTTTTCGCCAAAGTAGCGGTAAGCCTCCCAATTCGAAAATTCAAGATCGGCGCCTAATAATAAATTTTTAGTGGCGTGCGTAAATCCAAAGCCATATGTTGCGGGTAGTTTTACTTTACCCGGTTGGTTGATCACTGCACTAATGGTATCAATAGTAAGGATGCCACCGTTGCCGTCGAATGCAATGGTTTCATTCACTTTATCTTGCTTTGCAGAAAGATTCTGTTGCATATTCATATATGCTCCAAAACGTAAGACGTTATTTTTCTTGGTAATGATTTCGTACTGAATACCCGTATTCAAAAAAGCACCACCGAATCTGGTGCTGGTAGAAGTGTTTGACTTAAAATATGCCACGGTATCGCTGATAAAATTGAGGATGGTGCTGTAGTCTCTTGAACCAAAATTATAACCGGTGCTAATACCAATGCTGAAATTCTTAATTCTGATACCGGTACTGAAGTTGGCTTGAGTAATTCCTCCCGACCCTTCGTAAATGGTATTGAGGCTATCAAGTCCTTCCGGACGAGAATTGTTTTCGATCTTGTAATTGACCCTTGTTAAAGGTCTCAACCCAAAACTGGCCCCCCAGAATTGTTTTTTCTTCAACATTTTTGCGGAAGAAAGTGGAACACCCAATTGCAGGTAAGAAATGAGCGTGTTAACGGATCTAAATTTTTGAGGGGAAGTATTGCTTTTGAGGTTTCTTATATCTATCTCGCCAGCTATGTCGAAAATAGTATTTCTAATTTGCCCCAAAGCCGCAGGATTTACCAGGTTAATACTTTGGAAATCGGCGTAGCCGGCTGTAATTCCTCCCATTGCTCTGCTGACCATATTTTGATTGGGAGCAATGTCGCCCATTCCATACCTGGAGTAGGGGGAGTTTTCCTGAGCCATGGCTGAGGTGGTTAGAAGTACGGCGGAAATGATGGTAATTTTTCTCTTAAACCCGTCAGTTGTTGATTTCACTAAGTGCATACAAACCTTTAAATAAAAAATGTTGGTCGGCAAATATCTCGTATTTAAGTTGACTGGCAAAATAGGACGAATTACCCCCGGTTAAAACCGCGTTAAAGTTGCCGTATTTTTGACTGTATTTTTCTATGAAACCCTCTATTTCATTGACGATACCTACAATTACTCCACTTTGTAAATTGGTTTTTGTGTCGTACCCAATAAGCGGGAAATTCCAATCTGCACTCACCAACGGGAGCTTGGCGGTGTACGCATGCATGCTTTTGAAGCGCATCTCCATGCCTGGCGAAATGGCCCCACCCAGAAACTGGTGATACTGGTTGATGAAATTGTACGTAATACAGCTTCCCAGGGCAATTACCAGGTTATTTTGCTGCGGATAAAAATGAGCAGCAGCAGCCATCAGCGCCAACCGATCGGCCCCAATGGTTTCTGGCTTTCCTACCGGGGTGGTAAAATTGATCTTGGTGAGATGTGATAGCATGTGGAAAGACCTCCCTTCCGCCAATTGTGTCTCCAATCCAGGCCGATGGTTGATGACCGAAGAAAGCACCGCTTTATCTGGCTGAAACTGCTCTAGCAACGCAGCAATACTCGCTTCACTGTCGTCGGCAACTATTACTTCGTCCCTAAAATTGTTGTTATCGAAAATACCGGCTTTTAAACGGGTATTGCCAAAGTCGAGACAAACTGTTCTGCTCATGTTAATGGTTTATTTAGGAGAAATCAAACCCTTCCAGGTTTTTAAAGTGCCCATTCATTTTTATTTTACCTTTCAACAAGTGCATGTCCTCCATAATAGGTAGCACTTTATTCAGGTGTCTTTGCAAAAACTCCTGACGCTGCAATTCCTGGGGTAATTCCAGCAATCGGTATTCATCTTCAATTGCCAAACCTGCATGGTGAGCCACGTCAAAACTGTTGAGGAACTCATCTGGTTTTCCAAAATCTTTGCTGACGTTGAGTTTTTGATGCAGTGCTCTGATGGATTGCAAAATTTTTTTCATTTTGGCAGCATTGGTTTTTTCTAAGTTCTTCGGATAGGTAACGATGGCACCGCTGTACAATTTCTCAGGAATTTCTTTTAAAAGTTCCAATATTTTGAAAATAGCCAAACCTTCGGTTTTGATATCCATCTCTCCTTTGTCATACGCCTTGCTGATTTCTTTTATCCTCACAAGGGTGCCCATTTCTTGCATCGCGTTGTTGAGAACAGCGGGTATGCCAAAAGGCTTATCAGCAGCTTTGCATTCTTGGATCAAGGCTTTGTAGCGTGGCTCAAAAATATGGAGGTTGAGTTGCTCTCCGGGATACACTACAAGGCCTAAAGGAAATATGGGGATGAAGTTGGTCATATTATTTACCTGTCTGCATTAGAAGGCTGAGTAAAATTAAAAAAAGTTGTTACGCAATACGTCAATCACCAAAATATTTGTCGAAACTTTTTTATTGAAAGGCTTCATTGGTAAAAATCAGGTTTTCATCTTTCATGCCAAAGCTGAAATGGTACTTACTGGTAGCTGCAAACACCGATCTGGATGCGCCCATCCTCATGTTATCGTGCACTTCCACAAAAATCAGTTTTGCAAAAGGTAACCATTGTTCAATATTTTCGGCAAACAACTCCTTCTCTGAACCTTCTATATCGATTTTTAAAATATCAATCACGTCCCAGTTTTCCTGCTGTTTGATGTGTCCTATGCTTACCGCTTCTATGCTGGAAATGCTGGGGGTATCGGTTTCCACTACCATAAAAGCATCTTTGCGACTGTTAGTATCTACAATATCAATGTACGCTTCTTTGTTCCAAACTCCCTTGTTCATCAGCTGGATGTTTGAATAAGCCTCCGTATTCCGGATAGCTATCTCAAAATTTTCTTTATCTGGCTCTAATCCTATGATGCGTGCATTGGGGAAACGTTCGGCAAAATAGAGGGCCGACAAACCAATGTTGGCGCCAAGGTCTAAGATCGTTTTTGGTTCAAAATGAATGGGAACATCATATTGATTTTGAAGAAATACCGAGGCAAACACACTCTTATCGGTAGAGCCCGGACGCAAATAAAATCGGATGCCTTTGCGTTTGCTGCTGAACCAACCGAGTTTATTTATTTTAAATCTTACATAAATAACCAGGCCTTCTACAAACCCAAACTCCTTTACCAATTTATTAATTTTAGAGGCCATAACGCTAATGTTTTATAATACTACAGTTTTGGTTTTCCGGAATCTAAACAAAGTAAATGTATGTTTTTCTATAGTGATAGAAGAACGGGGCTAGCTATTTGAATTTGCTTTTGCATGCAACTCATGCAGCAAACTGTATTTTAAAAAAGTGTACCACGCAAAGGTTTTACAAATGATAAAACCTTCCCATCCATCCAAAAATCCCAGTCGAAAAATATAGTGCTTCAAAAAAGTAAATACTGGTGAGATGTATAATTTTACAAAACTGGCTTTTTTGCCTTTGGAATAATATTTGAGTGCGCTCGATTTAGCATACCGTGTTGTTTTTTCAATGTAATCTTCTACGCTGTTTACAGTGTAATGCAACACAGCACCTTTTACCCGCACTATTTTTATTTGTTGTGGAAACTGTAAACTTTCGTGTACTTCATCGTTGTTCCATTCTACGTTTTTTTTATTAAAAAGCCGCACATGGTAGTCGGATCCCCATACGCCAAAACGAATTTTTTTCTCGCAAAAATAGTTACTGAATTTAAGCGTGTATGCAATATAGCCGTTGGTCAATTCCAGATTCCGCAAGCTTTGTATCAAGGCTTCATCAGGAACTTCATCAGCATCTAAACTCAATATCCAATCATATTTGGCCGCGGCAATTCCTTTATTTTTATTGGGGCCGTATCCATCCCAAGTGGTTTCAATTACCTGGCACTGGTATTGTTTGCAAATGCGCACGGTTTCGTCGCTACTCCCACTGTCAACAATCACTATATCATCGCTGATAGCGGCTGCCGCCTTCAATGTTTTTTCGATGATGTGCCCTTCGTTTTTTGTAATGATTACTATTGAGATCATAAATATTAAGTCTGTTGCGATGTTTAAATGTAATCCGCCTATTTCCGAACAAGGCCTGTTTTTAAGTGGCCTTTGGTAAACAAATGAGCTATTCTTTTATTTTAGATTTGTGCTCCGACAAATGAAATTCTTCCTGATCAAAAAATTTAGGCGCTGTTACAAATGCAGTGATGTCCCCTTTTAAATTGCTGTGTGATAATAAATCGTCGGCTCGGTAAACAATCGGGGTTTGAGCTGCCAATAATTTTTTAGCTCCTACTAAAGTTACGGCATACGCATGGGTGCAATTGTGGAACCCTGCTATTTTTAAATGTCGGCTATATGGTTTGGGAAGCAAGTTGCTGATCATCTGGTAACTCCATTTCATCCAGCCCAACCTGCTGGTCAGTTTATAAAACTGCTGTTTCATTTTTAAACCCAGCGTTACTTTTTCATGTAATAAGTAACCAAGGTACACTAGATCCCAATGTTCAGGTAGTTCATGCAGTGCTGCCGGCAATTGTTCCATTTCGTTGAAAACCGGCCACACATCATCTTCGAGGACCAATACCTTTTCCCAGTTATTGGCGATGATGGCTTCATATATTTTTCTGTGCGAAAGTGAACAAGCTAGTTCTCCCAAACTCATTGGTTTTTGATGGCGCTGTAGTTCGATGGCTTTTTTTTCATCGAAGATGTTGCTGCTGATGGCATCAGAAATTTGGAGGTCGTTTTTATCTGCTCCCCAAAAAAAGTCAAAGGCTACTCCTTTCATGACAAGGTTTACATTCGCCTGCCTATCTGTAAACCGAGGCACAGTCAACACAAGTATCTTGTTGAAATAAGATTGTAAAAATGCAGATGTTTCCGGCTTAAAGCTCAATGGAATTTATTTGGTTTCTAATTTTTTACGAAAGCGAATCCTGCAAAATAACTACAGTTTGCTCAAAAAAAATTAAAAATGCGGTCCGCACCAATTCTGCCATATCTGAACTATTTTAGCATTTATGTGGGAGGAGCTAACAGCTAAATTATTGAACGGTGATTTTAAGTCGCTGGCACGCTGCATTTCATTAGTCGAAAATGAAGTGGAGGGGTACGACGCGTTTTTAAAAGAGCTGCCCACTGCATCAACTATTGTTGTTGGTATCACGGGCCCACCGGGTGCCGGCAAAAGTACCCTCACCGATGCACTCATAGAAGCTTACGTGAAAGAAGGTAAAAAAGTGGCGGTGCTTTGTGTAGATCCGTCTTCTCCCTTTAACTTGGGCGCTTTGCTCGGAGACAGGATTCGGATGAGCGACTGGTACAATCATCCTTCTGTGTACATTCGGTCGTTGGCTAGCCGTGGCTCAATGGGTGGATTACATCCATCTATCATTGAAGTAACAGACACGATCAAAGCGGCTGGGTTCGATGTCATTATTGTTGAAACAGTGGGGGTTGGACAAAGCGAAATTGAAGTGGCCGGCTTGGCAGATATCACTGTGGTAGTACTGGTTCCGGAAGCAGGCGACGAAGTGCAAACCATGAAAAGCGGCTTAATGGAGATCGCAGATATTTTTGTGGTGAACAAAGCCGACAGGCCCGGTGCAGCTACGTTTGTAAAAAACTTACGTCAGATGTTAGCACCCGCTTTTCATCAACAAACGCACGAAATAGCCGTGATCAAAACCATTGCAGCACAAAAACAAGGGATTGGGGAATTGAAAGCACAGATTGAAGTTCTGATCGGCATTCCAGGCAAAGATCGCAAAGCATGGTTACTGGCAGAAAAAGCTTACCAACTCATCAGAAATAGGCGCATGAAAAACGTGAACAAAGCTGCACTAAAATTAGCCATTGAGAATTGTAAAAATTTCAACCTGTACCAGTTTGTAGCAGCTTATGAAGCGGAGCGGGCTTGATTTAAAATTCTTCTTTCTGGCTTTTCCACCACCTATAGGCAATAAGGCCCACGATGGCAAAGGGTGCTCCCATCAAATACAATATACCTTGGTTCATCCCCAATGCTGGTTTTTCGCCCAGTTGAGATGCTGTTTTGGTACACATCGCACATTGCGCTTCTACGCCTGAGTGGATAAACAACAGCACAAGGAGGATAGAAAATATGGTAAGACATTTTTTCATAGTGTAAAATTAATACTTTTCGGCCATGCAGCAGGTGATGCGTAGGGGCTATTCTGCCATTTACACTTAATAAACAATTCAAACAGCTAACTGTTGAGTGCTATTACAGCTATTTTAACTTTTTCTTTTTTTTAAACAACGATCCATTCAATAAAAAAATCCGCCCCAGGGAGCGGATGTTGTATTCATCAGTTAAGATATTAAGAAACTTCCTGAGCCATAGATTTACCAGCTCTTTTGCGATCTTCCTCGTTCAGGATCACTTTGCGCAAACGAACGCTTTTGGGTGTTACCTCAATGCATTCGTCTTGCTGAATGTATTCCATACATTCTTCAAGGCTCATTAAAATTTTAGGCGCTGCCTTTGATGCATCATCACTTCCACTTGCACGGTGGTTGGTTAATTTTTTAGGTTCTGTAGCATTTACAACAAGATCGCCTGGCTTAATATGCTCAGCTATAATCTGGCCGGTGTAAACTTCCTGGCCCGGGTCTACAAAGAAACGACCCCTGTCCTGTAACTTATCAATTGAGTAACCGGTTGTTTTTTCTGTAGACTTGCTGATTAAAACGCCATTACTACGGCCTGGTATTGGGCCTTTCCAAGGCTTGTAAGTTGTAAAGCGGTGTGCCATTACAGCTTCACCCGCAGTACTGGTAAGCATGTTACTCCTCAATCCAATCAATCCTCTTGAAGGAATGTCAAATTCCAGATGCTGCATTTCACCTTTGGTTTCCATTACCAGCATTTCACCTTTTTTCTGCGTAACAAGGTCAATTACTTTCCCGCTAAATTCAGCAGGTACATCTACTACTAACAACTCGTATGGCTCTTGTTTAGAACCATTGATTTGCTTTACTAAAACTTGTGGCTGTCCAATGGTTAACTCAAAACCTTCTCTGCGCATGGTTTCAATTAAGATACCCAAATGCAAAATACCACGGCCAAATACGTTAAAGCTATCTGCACTGTCACTATCTTCTACACGCAGTGCCAGATTTTTTTCCGTTTCTTTCATTAAGCGGTCACGCAAATGGCGGCTCGTTACAAACTTTCCTTCTTTACCAAAAAAGGGTGAGTTGTTAATTCCGAACAACATGCTCATGGTGGGCTCATCTACACTAATTACAGGAAGTGCTTCTGGATGATCAACGTCAGCAATGGTATCACCAATGTTAAAACTTTCCAATCCTACAATTGCACAAATATCTCCTGCAAAAACTTCTGTTACTTTCTTTTTGCCCATTCCTTCAAACACATACAATTCTTTTATCTTCATTTTTTTATTACTGCCATCGGCCTGTAATAAAGCAATCTGCTGATTTTCTTTAATGCTGCCACGGGCAACTTTACCTACTGCTATCCTTCCTAAGAAAGAAGAATAATCCAATGAAGTAATCTGCATTTGTGATGGGCCCTCATTTACTTTTGGTTCTGGCACATGCTCCAAAATGGCATCCATTAAAGGGAAAATATTATCCGTTTCTGCGATGCTTGTATTCATCCAGCCATTCTTGCTGCTACCATATATAGTTGGGAAATCCAATTGTTCTTCTGTTGCATCCAGGTTAAAGAATAATTCAAACACAGCATCATGTACTTCGTCTGGACGGCAGTTTGGTTTATCTACTTTGTTAATCACCACAATAGGATGCAGGCCAAGTGCCAAAGCTTTTTGCAACACAAATCGTGTTTGAGGCATGGGACCTTCAAATGCATCTACCAAAAGTAAAACGCCATCTGCCATTTTTAAAACCCTTTCTACTTCTCCGCCAAAATCCGAGTGACCCGGTGTGTCAATCACGTTCACTTTAACGCCTTTATAAACGACAGAAATGTTTTTACTAAAGATGGTAATGCCTCGCTCTCTTTCTAAGTCATTGCTATCCATGATCAATTCACCAGTTTCCTGGTTGTCTCTAAATACCTGAGTAGCGTGTAAAATCTTGTCTACCAGTGTTGTTTTGCCATGATCTACGTGAGCGATGATGGCGATGTTACGAATATTCATTGTTGATAATGCTATTGGCGGTTACCCTTTCGTTTAACAATGTTGCAATGTAGCAGCAGTTTAAACCCAGACTAAAAGCCGTTTTTTTTAAGGCGCGAAGGTAATCTAAAATTGCCGGATGACAAGGCGATTCGGAAATTAAATGAGTGTTATATAATAATTAACGAATACTATAGCAGTTGCCCGGCCTTTTATCCAAAGTTGGGTGCTGTAAAATCATTAATATTACGTTCAAAATGGGTATTGGTTATTGAATCTGCCCTTATTGACTGTATGGAAAAAGTAGCCAGCCCCGAAACATTTATTGATCCACAGCTTTTAGA
>Ga0105044_10003180_pt1 | contig 22509 bp, 20 predicted proteins | sample MAT01_FD_78092 | JGI IMG/M metagenome (GOLD analysis project Ga0105044, IMG submission 78092) | Freshwater microbial communities from Lake Fryxell liftoff mats and glacier meltwater in Antarctica - MAT-01 | ecosystem: Environmental > Aquatic > Freshwater > Ice > Liftoff microbial mat | place...
CCCTTTCTCATCAATGCCTTTGTACTCTTACCAGATCATTGCCATTGCCTCTGGACACTGCCCCAAAACGATAGCGATCTATCAACACGTTTGCGCTTCATCAAGACCGACGTCACAAGGCATTATGGCACTGATTTAGAACTCACTCTAGACTTGTCAGCCTCTCGACTCAAGCGCCAAGAGCGCAATCTATGGCAGCGTCGCTTTTGGGAACATTTGATCCGAGACGACGCTGATTTTAGCCAACACTGTGACTAGATTCACTACAATCCAGTGCATCATCAACGCTGCCACATTCCTACAGAGTGGCAATTTTCGAGTGTGCATCGGTTTATGGCTCAGGAGGCATACCCATCCAATTGGGGTGATGTCAAGATGGAGATGGCGTTGGATGAGAGTCGATACGATCTTTGAGGGTGCGTTTGCTTGCAGCAACGCACCCTACAAACTGAATTAGAGAGACGATCGCCAACATTCAATTAACCTTTAAACGTTGGGCGATCGCGCTTAGATTTGCACTCAGTCTGGACGATCGCCGCTCTTGTAGGGTGCATCGCGACGCACTCTATTCATTCTGACGGTGTAGTTGCAGGTTAAACTGGAGATAGATAAGCAACGTCCTCACTAATGCCTACGGTTCTACAGGTTGGTCCTTACAGCTTCATCTTTTTCAGTTCTGATAGAGGCGAACCTGCTCATATTCACGTTAAGCGCGATCGGCAGTTGGCTAAGTTTTGGCTAAGTCCCGTATCTTTGGCGAAAAACCTAGGGTTTAAAGACCACGAATTCAACAATATTTCTCGGCTTGTGGAGGAACACGAACAAACACTGTTGGAGGCTTGGCATGACTACTTTGACGTTTGAAACAGAACCCCTTGCATCACAAGTCAGAGTGACCGATGAAAAGTTAATCGTGGACTTGATCGATGGACGCAGTTTAATCGTACCCTTATCTTGGTATCCTCGCTTGTTGCAAGCCTCTCAGGAGGAGCGGCAAAACTGGCAACTCTTAGGAGATGGTTATGCAATTGAGTGGATTGACTTGGACGAACATATTGGCGTTGAAGGTCTGCTAGCAGGTAGGCAAAGCGGTGAGAGCCATCATTCTTTTGAAAGTTGGTTAACGACACGAAGCACTTCTTCACAGCTAGAGCGGTCTAACAACTCAAAGGCAGCGGACGATTGAGAGTTGCTGGTGCTGAGTTCGGTGTTATTTGCCGCCGCTGATTTGAGCCGTTAGGCTTTTTGAACTTACGTACCAAATCCGCAAAAAATAGCCAGTACGATCGCCGATCTCGTAGGGTGCTTTGCTGCAAAGCAAACGCACCCTTTTATTGGGCATTCTAAATGAACTATTCTTTGAGAGCATGCCCAATGCCCAACTACCGAAGATCCAAAATTGCAGGCGGTACTTACTTCATGACGCAAGGAACCGATCAGCGACAGCCCTGGCTATGTCAGGATATAGCTCGTCACGCCTTCGGGTCTTTGCCCAAAATTGACAGTAGCGCTAGTCAGCAGGTAGGGTGGGCAATGCCTATCCTGCTTAGTTTGTAAGATAGTATGGAGGAGTTCACAGAGGCAGCGTGGCGATCAGGAGTCAGCATATGCAAGCGATCCTTTTAAGCCGTAAAGAAGTGGCGCGATGTGCAAAGCAACTGTACGAAAGTGGTGTTTAGCTACTTAAGTAGCTCGTTTTAAATGCTCACTCTGTTAACTGTTAATCCTGATCGATTCTTCTGTTACGCAGGCGATTGTAATCACCTACCCTGACTTTTTCATTTGATAGAATGGCGTTAGTCTTGGAGGCGCATTGAGTATGACTCTGGCATCAAATGGGCAAGCAGCTATTATTCGTACGGAGCGTGGGCTGACGATCGCAGGCACACGCATCACGCTTTACGATGTGATGGATTACGTGACAGAACACTATCCGCCAAAGTTTATCCGTGCCATGCTTGACCTTACTGATGAGCAGGTGAGTGCTGCGCTGTCCTACATTGAGTCACATCATATGGAGGTTGAAGCAGAGTATCAACTCGTTCTCAAAGAAGCCGAGGAACTGCGGCAGTATTATGAAGAGCAAAATCGTGAGCGGATTGCTCGCATTGCTGCCAAACCTCCAAAGCCAGGAACAGAAGCAATTCGAGCCAAGCTTCAAGCAAGAAGAGCCAAGCTTGAATCACAAACTTGAATTTTCTGGTTGACCATAACTTACGAGGACATTCTGTTGTCTTAGCAGGTAGCCTTGCTGCAAGTGGTTGGCTTGAACTAATCTCGATTCGCTTTGTTCTGTTTGAAGAAGCAAGTTTAGTAGTCACAAGTGATGATCGAGTTGTTTGGCAATATGCCCAGGATAACCAGATGATTCTCATTACCGCTAACCGAAGTATGAAGGGAAAAGACTCTTTGGAGCAAGTAATGCGCGAGGAAAACATTCCTACCTCTTTGCCTGTTGTCACCATAGGCAATATTGATTGACTGATGGCTGAGCCAGACTACCGGGAACGTTGTGTCGATCGCTTGGTTGATATCGTGATTGACATTGAAGATTACCAAGGCGCACGGCGAATTTTCATTCCGTGATTGCTTGATGTTGGAGTGGTTGCAGTCGTATCGGTAGAGATACGGCATCACAACCCCAATGCAGCGGACGGGCAGAGTAGTCATATCTGCCGCCGCTGATTGGGAACGTTAAAACGATTGAACCTGCATTGGCAAGACGATCGCCAACATTCAATTAACCCTTAAACGTTGGACGATCGCGCTTAGATTTGTACTCAGTCTGGGCGATCGCACTAATACAGACATCTAAATAAACGAGGCGATCGCAGCCGTCATTCCTCAGCCTTGCAATTGCTGATGCTCTGTCTCAATCAGGCACAGCCGTTTTTGCAAACGCAGCAACGATAAGATGAGGTTAGTGATCTGTGGATTCGTTGGTTCGATGCTCTCCCTTTCTCCTACCCTCAAAGAACGGCTTTCCACACCCTTAAAGATTGGGCACTTTGAGGTGAATAGTCGCGTGTTGCAATCGCCGTTGTCGGGTGTGACCGATCTGGTGTTTCGGCGGCTGGTGCGTCGTTATGCGCCGGAGTCGATGATGTATACCGAGATGGTGAACGCGACGGGGCTGCACTATGTCAAGGATCTGCCCATCATCATGGAGGTCGATCCCAACGAGCGCCCGATTAGCATTCAGTTGTTTGATTGTCGTCCCGATTTTTTGGCAGAAGCGGCACAGATGGCAGTGGCAGAAGGGGCAGACACGGTAGATATCAACATGGGCTGTCCGGTGAACAAGATCACTAAAAATGGTGGTGGGTCATCGCTGCTGCGTGATCCAGAGACGGCAGAGGCGATCGTGCGATCGGTCACCCAAGCCGTTAACGTACCTGTCACAGTCAAAACCCGCATTGGCTGGACAGATCAAGAAATTACCATTCTGGACTTTGCCAAACGCATGGAGAATGCAGGCGCACAGATGATTACCGTCCACGGACGCACCCGTTCTCAAGGCTATAACGGCAACGCCAAGTGGGAATGGATTGCACGAGTGAAGGAAATCCTGTCGATTCCAGTGATTGCCAACGGTGACATTTTCTCAGTGGAAGCAGCAGTGAACTGCCTGGAGCAAACGGGAGCCGATGGCGTAATGTGTTCACGCGGCACGATGGGCTATCCGTTTCTGGTTGGCGAAGTGGATCATTTTTTGAAAACCGGAACCCTGAAGCCAACGCCAACACCTGTACAACGGCTCCAGTGTGCCCGTGAGCATTTGCAAATGCTGTGGGAGTACAAGGGCGATCGCGGCGTGCGTCAGGCGCGTAAACATATGACCTGGTACTCCAAAGGCTTCGCTGGTGCAGCAGAATTGCGGGGACAGTTGAGCACGATCGAGCACGTACAGCAAGGGTTAGATCTGATCGATCGGGCGATCAATCGACTGATGCAGAGTGATGAGCATGAGCCAAGGTTGGTAGAAGACGAAGCAGTTGCGCTGGCAATCGCTTAATCCAACCGCTTTATGCCCTCTTACTGCGGTTGAACCGCTGCTTCAGAGGGATTGGTACAGCGAATGGCAATTTCAGCGGTTCTGGGCTGCGCTCTTAGTAAGGAAAAGAAAGTGGTGTCGCTGAAACTGCGTGGGTCGATGCGCGATCGACTGCGATCGACCCCCTTGTGCGTCGTGATTCGCTCATCGGCAACGCCCGTTTTCGCCACCAACCAGGCGAGGGACTTGTATTGAGTCTGCGTATAACCGCTGTGGGTATAGCCGTTGTGACTGCCGTCGTAGGGGGTTTCCAGCGAGATGTGGTAGGCAAAATTATTCACGGAGCCTGGAAAGGTGCGGCTAGTTTTTACCGCTTCAGCACCATTAGCACCCACAAAGACAGAATTGCCTGCCCCAAACGCTCGTTTATCTGGCGGCACCAAGTAGACGATCGTGCCATCCCGTTTGACCAGAGCGTGATAGCTCACCTGATCGTCATCACGGCGATGAAAGGCTTGAAACAGGTTGAGAGCGCTACTGGCAGAACCAACGGTTTCGTGCAGCACAAGCAGCGGTTCCAGGTTGGCAGGGTTGCCGTTGATATCGTTGAGAAAGCGATCGCCATAGTTCGTCGGGTCTACAAACGCGATCTGCTCTCTTGGGACGTAACCGACATCAGCTTGAGCCATTTCTAGCGTCGTTTGGTCACCCGTTTGAGCTGCTGCCATTTTTGACGCTTGCCGAAAGCGAGAAAGACCAAAGGAACCGCTGGCAAGCAATTGGGCACGGCGTTTTAACATTGCCTGGGTTCGCGCCTGAACGCTGCCGTTGCTCGGCTTTAAGGCACAAGCAGTAGAGGCAGGTTCAGGTTGGGGTGTGGCAGGTTTAACAACGGGAGCGATCGGGGGTGCCAATGGGTCGATGCTCTGAGCGACGGTCGATTGGGTTCGACCTGGGCTGACAACAAGGACAAACGTCATCAGGCACAACATGGCTGTGATGGCAGTCGTTAAAAGTCTTCGATTCATATGCATCAGTATTAGGCATTTCTGGCACAGCAGTACCCGGTCGCAAGGCGGACAAAATCATGAGCGCGAGGCATTTTGTGGCGGCACAACAGCGTGATTAGGAGACTCAATCGCTCCCAGCAGCTTGAGCGTGTCTTTTTGAGCAGTAGTAAGCCCCGTAACGCCTGTAATATTCGCACCTTCATACGGTCGTTGCACCCGTAGCGTTTCCAGGCATGTCGCAAACTCATTCCATAGCTTGACGGTGCCATCCTGGCTACAACTTGCTAGCAGCTTACCATCAGGACTGTAGGCAAGAAAACGAACCCAGTTTTGATGCCCGTGCAGGGTTTGGAGTAGGGGAGGAGCGGGAGAGGGGGACGTTGGGGCGGTTGGAGGAGCGGGCGGGATGGAGCGGTGAGAGGCGGTTTGCCTTAATTTTGACGGCTGACGGCTGATGCCTGAAATGTCCCAAAGCTTGATGATGCCATCACCACCACTGCTGGCAAGCACGTTCCCGTTAGGACTGAAGGTAACGGTTAGCACCAGGCTAGCGTGCGCTTGAAATGTGTGCAGCCGATCGCCTGTCTCGACCGCCCACAGGATGATGAGACCGTCGGAACTGCCGCTTGCCAGCCATGTCCCATCGGGGCTAAACGCAAGACAGCGAATCCAACTGGTATGCCCATGCAGCGTGTTGAGGGGCTGCACTGTGAGCGGCGACGGTTCACTTTCAGCCAGGGGTGTGATCGAAGTAGCGATGATCCACAGCCGAATCGTTTGATCTTGACTGCCACTGGCAAGTAGTTGTTGCTGGGCAAGGGGCGATCGAGGCGCAAAGGCGACGGCACAAACCCCGCCCTCGTGCCCATCCAAACGTTGGAGTTCGCAGCCCGATCGGTGCCAGAGGCGAATCGTACTATCCAGGCTACCGCTGGCAAGCAGTTGATGATCCGGACTGAAGGCAACTGACCAGACGGCATGAGTGTGTCCGGTGAGGGTGAGGGGTGAGGGGACGCGAGGGGGCAGGGGCTGTAGAGGACGTGTTGAGTTCTGAGTGTTGGGTTCTGAGTGCTGCGTGCTGCCTGCTGCCTGCTGCCGCCCCTCTGGAAAAGCCCACAGACGCACGGTGCCATCTTCACTGCCGCTGGCGATCGTGTCACCATCGGGACTAACGGCAACTGACCAAACCCAACTGGTATGACCATGAAGGGTTGAGAGAGTTTTTAGTTTTTGGTGGTTAGTGGTTAGTAGTTCTTCGCGTTCTGCGGACTGCTGCCCCCTCACTTCAGAAAGATGCCAGAGTCGGATGGCTCGATCTTGTCCGCCGCTGACCAGGGTTTGACCGTTGGGGCTGAAGGCGATCGACCAAACGCCGCTGTTATAGCCTTGGAGCAGTCGTAAGCATTGGTTGGTGCGACTATCCCACAAACGTACAGACTGATCCTCACTGCCACTTGCCAGCAGGAAGCCATCCGGACTGAACGCAACAGCAGAAATCCAACTGGTGTGCCCCTGCAAGACACGCAAACAGTCGCCGCTATCGTTCCACAACCTGACTGTACGATCGTCACTACCGCTGACCAGACAAGCACCATTCAACCCGTCGCCTTTTGACGCAGCAAACGCGAGCGATCGCACAGCATCAGCATGACCCACCAACGTTTTGACACACTGCTGCGTTTGCACATCCCATAGTCTAATCGTGCGATCGCTGCTGCTGCTTGCCAATGTGGTGCCATCAGGGCTAAAGCTAACAGACCAGACCCAGTCGGAGTGCCCGGTGAGGGTGAGAAGAGAGGGGTGGGGAGTGAGGAGTGAGGGGTGAAGTTTTGAGTTTTGCTTTCGACCTGAGCTCAAGCCGAAGGGAGTTTTGAGTTTTGAGTTTTGACTCTTCAAGCCAGCTACATCCCACAGCTTGATCGTGCGATCGTAGCTTCCACTAGCCAAAAGCCGACCATCGGGACTAAACGCAACCGCATGCACTTCATCCGTGTGGTCTGCTAAGACAGCGGTGAGTGCGCCCGTTGCAACATGCCAGATTCTCACATGAGGGTCTTCGTTGCCGCTGGCGAGATACGTACCCGTCGGGTCAAACGCCAGCGAAAAGACGCGGCTGGTATACCCTTTTAGCGTGCGCACACAGTCACCCGTTTGCACATCCCACAGGTGAATGGTGCCGTTGGCGCTACTGGCAAGCAGACGGTTGTCTGGGCTAAAGGCAACTGACCACGCCCAACCATCTTGGGCTTTGCAAGTAAGGAGTTTTTTGCCATCGGCAACTCGCCAGAGATGCACTTCATAGCTAATATCGCTGGCAGCCAGCAGTTTACCGTCAGGGCTGAAGGCAACTGCCAGAATTTGGCTAAAGGTTTCGGTAAAGATCGATTTGCTGAGATCAGAGTACGAAAAATCGGTTCCGTGCAGGTTCACTGTTTGAAGGTAGGCTTGCCAGAGGGTGAGATGGGAAAAGTCACGATCGCGCAAGGTCGCCATCGTTTTATGACTCAGCCATCGATCGTCCAGTGGTAGCCCTTCCTCTACCCGATCAAGCTGAAGCTGGCAGAGTAGATTGATCACATTACCGCCCAGGTAGCCAATCACGTGAGGTGCCTGTCCTCGGAGGCGATCAACAAGCTGCATCAGGCAACGATCCAGCTCAGCCTTACTGCTGGTATGAAGCAGTCGAGCGACGATCGGCAGCAGCAACAAACGAATTTGCGTTTCACGCACATAATCCTTTGTTTGAGCCTTGATGAGCGCATGGGAACGAAGTAAGGGCGTATGAGGAAGTTTTGAGTTTTGAGTTTTAAGTTCTGAGTTTTGAGTAGCACTGGCTCTTTTAGAGCCACTTCGTGAGTGCGCCGCATGGCTAGTGAGTTTTGAGTTTTGAGTTTTGAGTTGGCTTTCGACTTCTGACTCCTGACTCCTGACTCCTGGCTTCCCACTCCCGTTCGGCTGAGCGCTCACGTCGAAGCCCACTCCCCACTCCCTACTCCCGTTCGGCTGAGCGCTCACGTCGAAGCCCACTTCCTTCACCTCTTCACACACCCCTTCAATCAACCGCTCCGTCATATATTCCATGACGACAGGCTGGAGCGTGAAAAGATTGCCGTTCTTTTCAATCAGGGAGCGACGTTCGAGGGCGGTGAGGGTTTCGAGCAGTTGGGCAGGGGTGGCAGGTGGCAGACAGTCGGACTGTAATGCAGCAAAGCGAATCGGTTCGCGGTTGATTGCTAACCAGAACATCACCTGTTGCTCCAGGTCAGACAAACGACCGATTTGACGCGCCAGCAGATCACGAATGTCGCCAAAGACGGAACTGCCTTGTTGTGAGAAGTCTAAAAATTGCGTCAAACTGCCGTCGAAGAAATCGGCGATCGCGGTTGCCACAATCTTTAGCGCTAAAGGATTGCCTGCATAGTGTTCAACCAGGCGTTGCCATTCTGCTGTCGAGCCAGAAAAAGTACCTTTCACGCTCAAGAGTTCACGCCCGATCGCAGGCGTTACGCCTGTAAGCTGGAGCGATCGCACGGGCAAGCTGTCGCCTTCTTTAGGAGCCAACCCTTTCGGCTTTTCGCGACTGGTGATGAGCAAGCAGCTTTGGTGAGGAGTTTCGCCAACGCAGCGCAAAAGTTGACCGTAGCCCTCGTAGCCTGGTTGATAGCCACCGTCGCGATCGCCCGCTTGCAGCACTGTTTCGGCGTTATCCAGAATCAACAAACAGCGGTGAACACGGAGGTAGTGCAGTAGCCGCAAAATTTGCTTGTCTAACGTGTCTGTGTCCGGCAACAGCGCTGGCGTGGGTTGATCAGCAACGAATTGAATGAGATCGTTCAGCAAGTCGCGAATGGGTGGCGCGTTGCGGAGCGATCGCCAAATGACATAGGCAAAATTGCCCTGAATCTGCTTCGCCAACCGAACAGATAACGCCGTTTTGCCAATGCCACCCATGCCAAACAAGCCAAGCAAGCGGCAGCGATCGTCTAGCACCCATGCTTCTAGCTTGGCAAGTTCAGCCGATCGACCGTAGAAGATCGAGACATCACTGGCTTCACCCCAGTCTAGATCGGGAGTAGGGTGTGGGGAGACAGGTGTGAGGTGAGCCGGTAGACGCGTCTCTCCTGGCTCCTGACTTCTAATGTCACTGCCTTCTCCTTCACGCGTGGAGCCAACAATACCACCTGACTCCTGGCGCTTAAAGTCTTCTCGACTGGCATACCGCTTCAATACGACTTGAAGATTATGCTTACTCACATGTTCGCCAAATACTTGTGAGAGCGATTGCCAGAGCTGTGAGCCAGTTTGTTTGATGTAACCAACTTCATAGCCAGACTGTTTGGCAATCTCTTGATACGACCGTTCCTCCCACGCTTGCCGAAACACGATCGCCTGCAACCGTCCTAAACGTTCATGGCTTAACGCGTGCTCAACAATTCTGAGTGCTGCATCAGCATCCATACGACGTAAAAGTAGGCAAACGCTACAAAAATAAACACTGGATTAAGCTCTTACCATCAGAGCCTTAGGAACAAGCATCCAATAACTCCGGTATTTCTCGTAGGGGCGCACGGCCGTGCGCCCCTACCTGCAAAAAAATTGTCGGTTTTATTTAATTCACGATCCTTAGCTAACGCCAAAGTTCGTAGTTGGTATGTAAGAAGCCACGATCGTACCCTGGAGACGGCTTCTAAACTGTTTATCACAATTCGTCGGTGGACGCGAATTTGACTGCTAAAGTACTTGTATTAAAAACGCTGAAGCCCTCTCTAGAGTCCTCTTTAGTTTTGCTTGGCTACCTATCGTATGCGCTTCCTAGAGGATGCTTTGTCATACACATGACATTCGTCTTACTTTGGGCACACGTTTAGAGAACCGCATTGAAATAGCTAAATGTCATATCCGGCACATTTTGAGTTTTTTTTTTCTCATAGGCTAACTGACATCCTGCTACCGCTGGCTACTAGCAACGTTGCAGTCCCAAACGTAATCGCATCGCTTCACATCCCCCACTTCACGCGTGTGGTTAGTTCCACTCATCATTGTTTCCTTAGGAGAATTAGAACGTGAGTACGAGAAGACCTCTGTATATTCCTCGCCGTCAAATCATTCGGGGGCTGATGGCAACCGCTGCGTTTGGGGCAACGTCTAAGCTGTGGACGGGCTGTTCTTCTGCGCCACCTGAAACGCAAGCAAGTAGCGGTGGGGCAGCCAGTCCCGTGGCTGACAAGCCCATTGTGATTGGCTTTATCTACAACGCGCCCAAAGATGACTATGGCTGGAATCAAGCGCAGGCAAAAGGTGCCGCCGCGATCGCTTCTATTCCTGGCATCAAGATCGTCGAGCAAGAAAGCGTGCCTGAAACCAAAGAGGTTCAGGAAGTCATGCGCAACATGATTGACCAGAATGGAGCGACCGTCATTGTGCCCACTTCCTTTGGCTATTTCGATCCGCACGTGCTGGCAGTTGCCAAAGACTACCCAGACGTGCAGTTCTTCCACTCCGGCACACTCTGGAAAGAAGGCTTACCCAAAAACGTGGGTAGCTATTTTGCATTGCTCGACGAGGGGCAATACCTCGCCGGACGCATTGCCGCTCAAACCACAAAGACAGGGAAACTCGGCTTTGTTGGGGCAAAACCCATCAACCCAGTGCTGCGAAATATCAACAGCTTCATGTTGGGGGCACGTAGCATCAAGCCCGATATTAAAATGCAGGTCATTTTCACAGGCGATTGGTCGCTGCCCGTGAAAGAAGCAGAAGCAACCAATTCTCTGGCAGACCAGGGTGTAGATGTCATTAGTGTGCATGTGGACAGTCCGAAAGTGGTCATTGAAACGGCTGAAAAGCGCGGCATCTTTTCGAGCGGTCTCCATTCGGATCAGTCAGCATTGGCACCAAAGGGCTACCTGACGGGAACAGTTTATAACTGGCCAACCATTCACAAAAAGTATGTTGAATTGCTCAAGTCAGGCAAGACTCTCATGAACGGTGGCATTCCGCATCAGGTTATTGGCAGCCTTAAGGAGGATTACATCAGTCTGGCAACGTTTGGTCCAGCCGTATCAGCAGCCGCCAAGAAGGATGTTGACGCGACAAAGGCTAAAATTGTTGACGAGTCGTTGATCGTTTATAAAGGCGCGATTAAAGACAACACGGGCGCGGTAAAGATTCCAGCAGGCACAACCTATAAAGTGACCGATGCCGCCACTACTCAGATCAATTGGTTGGCTGAAGGCGTTGTAGGGAAGGTGAGCTGACCTATGGCACTTAGTCGTTCTAACTGGCGATCGACCGCTGAAGCCATTTGCCTCCCGTTTGGGGCACTGTTTGTAGCGTTGGTCATCTTTGGTATTTTCTGCGCCATCTGTGGCAAAAACCCGTTTGCAATTTACGAAGCGATTTACAAGTCGGCGTTTGGCAATTGGCGATCGTTTCAGGGTACTCTCCTACGCGCTGCCCCGCTCATGCTGACTGCACTGTGTACCGCACTGCCTGCCCGTCTGGGACTGATGATCATTGGCAATGAAGGGGCACTGGTGATGGGTGGCATCGGTGCGACCATCTTTGGTCTGTTGCTTTCCTATGGCAGTGTGCTACCGTCACCGGATCAGGTTCAGAATCTTCTGGGCTTACCGCCGCTGGTTGTGCAGCTTGGGATGGCGCTGGGTGGCATTTTGTTTGGCGGCGTGTGGATTGCGATCGTCGGTGCGTTGCGGCACTACCGAGCCGTCAATGAAACCATTAGTAGTTTGCTCATGAACTACATTGCGATCGCCCTGCTCAATCACCTGGTTGAGGGTTCCATGAAAGATCCGTCATCGCTCAACAAGCCGTCCAGCTTTCCGATTCCCGATATCTACAAAATTGGGAATATCTTCTCTACGCGGATTCACTACGGGTTGATTTACGGCATTATCGCCTGCGTCATTGCCTACTTCTTGATTCAGCACACCACCTTTGGCTTTGCGGCTCGCACAGCAGGCGGCAACATCAAAGCGGCGCGCATTGCGGGGCTACCGGTTGGCAAACTCACCATCATTATCTGCTTCCTCGCTGGCTCTTGCGCTGGGTTGGCAGGCATGGTTGAGGTCGCTGCCGTGCAAGGGCAGGCAAACGCCTCGATCATCGCAGGCTACGGCTATGCAGGCATTTTGGTCGCTTTCGTTGCCCGCTACAACCCGCTTGCGGCAGCACTGGTCGCTATCTTGCTGGGTGGCATCATTGCCAGCGGGGGCGCACTCCAACGGGTGTTCAACATGCCTGATGCCACAGTTCTAGTGTTTCAGGGTATTGTCTTCATCGTTGTACTCTACAGCGAGTCGCTCTACGGGCGCTTGAAGATCTTTAAGGAACCGGAGCTGAAGGGCACTCCACCCTCTGCGGTGACGGCGGCAACTGTTTAAACGGCTAAAGGCTTAAGGATAAAGCACTAATGCGAACGTTTAACCTTAAGCCTTTCACTTTCACTTTTAGTCAACTCTTGCTTGGAGAAACGCAATGGCAACGGAAGCATTAGGCGCATGGGGCGTTGTACTAGGGATTTTTGCTGGCACGCTGCGTGGGAGTGCGCCCTTCTTATTTGTGAGTTTGGGTGAATGCTTGACCGAAAAAAGCGGCAAGATCAACCTGGGGCTGGAAGGTACCTTACTGACTGGGGCGATGAGCGCCTATGCGGTGTCTTACCTGCTGCAAGATAAGGTGGGTGCAGCCGTGTCTCCCTGGATTGGCGTTTTAGTGGCAGGCATCGCTGGTATGGGGCTAGGCTTCATTCACGCGTGGCTCTCACAGCAGCCGAAGGTGAATGACATTGCGGTTGGCATTGCCATGATTATTTTTGGTAGCGGCATTGCGTTCTTTTTGGGAAAACCCTTTATTCAACCGAAAGCGCCACCCTTGCCCACGATCGACCTTGGCAACTGGAGTTCGATTCCTGCCGTCCAGTCGGCACTGAAGATCAGTCCACTGTTTCTTTTGGGAGTGGCGATCGCGCCCTTGATGTTTTGGTTCTTCAAATCGACTCGCTGGGGCTTGTTCATCCGCGCTGTGGGCGATAGCCCCGATGCAGCACTGGCAATGGGCATGTCTGTTTCTAAAGTAAGAATGCTCTGCATTGTTGCCGGAAGCTTTTTGGCAGGCATTGGCGGCGCTTGCCTCTCGCTTTACTATCCGGGTCTTTGGTCTGAAAGTATTTCTAGCGGTCAGGGTTTGATGGCGGTGGCACTCGTCATCTTTGCGCGTTGGAACCCGATTCAGTGTTTGTGGGCATCACTCTTCTTTGGTGGCGCACAAGCGGTTGGTCCTGCCCTCCAATCGGTTGGCATTGAGCAAGGACGCTATCTATTCAACGCTGCGCCCTATGTTTTGACGTTGCTGATCATGATCATCACCTGCTCACCCAAAAAGACACTTTCCGGCGCACCGGGTGCGTTAGGCACTATCAGCGGGTGATTGGCGTTAGGAGCTTGCAAAGGGGGATTGCTAGATCTAGCCTGTTGCCCAAAGCAGCGCACCTTGATGTCATGACGCAAACGTACCCACGTCGATCGCACCTTAATCCAGCGACAGCCCCTCCCTGAGCGCAACCCTCTACGTCTCATCTCCAGCCATCCATCCAAAACCACCCATTCAAATCTCCAGGAGGCAGCATGACCGAAGTGGCAGATACCTTAACCCACCATTCAACCAATAATGCTCATGCGTTGAGTGGACCAGCAGAGCTTGAAATAGTCAACATGACCAAGCGGTTTGGCACCTTCACCGCTCTGGAAAATGTTTCCATGAAGCTCAAGCCTGGTACGTTTCATGCCCTGCTTGGAGAGAATGGTGCGGGCAAAAGTACGCTAGTCAAGTGCATCATGGGCTTTTACACTCCTACCTCTGGTGAGGTGTTAATTGATGGTAAGGCGCGCACGATCGACAGCCCTCGTGATGCTCACAGCTACGGCATTGGCATGGTCTACCAGCACTTTACCTCCGTGCCCGCCATGACGGTCGCCGAAAACTTAGTGCTGTCTCGCTTCGACAACACCAACCTGATTAACTGGAAGAAAGAATTTGAAGGGCTGACGGCGTTTATGGAGACCGCACCCTTCAAAGTGCCGTTGGATATGACGATCGCGCAACTTGCCGCAGGACAAAAGTAAAAGCTCGAAATCCTCAAGCAACTTTATCTGCAAAGCAAGATTCTGATTCTGGATGAACCCACCTCCGTCCTCACGCCTGCGGAAGCGGATGAAGTCCTCGGCTTGATTCGAGAGCAGGTCACAGACGGCAAGCTGAGCGTGTTGATGATCAGCCACAAGTTTCGTGAAATTACTGCCTTTGCCGACGAAATCACCGTACTTCGCAAAGGTCAGTTTGCGGGTCGCGGCGTTGTCAAAGACATGACCGTCTCCGAAATGGCGGAGATGATGATGGGCGAAAAGCGGGAACCTCAGAAGGTTGAGAAGACCATTCACGGTGAACCAAAACCCGTCCTTCAGCTCAAAGGCATCTACGCCAACAAAGACAACGGTTTAGAGGCAGTCGGGGGTGTAGATCTGACGGTTCACAGCGGCGAAGTTGTCGGCATTGCGGGCATTTCTGGCAACGGGCAACGCGAACTGGTGGAAGTGCTGGCAGGTCAGCGTCCAGCAACAGCGGGTGAAGTGCTGGTTGATGGGCAAGTCTACAAGATGACTCGCGCCGAAATGTTTAAGAATCGCGTGTTTGTGCTGCCGGAAGAACCTCTCCGCAATGCCTGTGTCGCTCACATGAGCGTAGCTGAGAACCTGGCGTTAAGAACGTTCGATCGCCCCCCTCAAGCGAAAGGCATCCTGCTGATCTTCAAAGCCATCCGCGAGATGGCAGTCGGTCTGATTGGTTCGTTCAAAATCAAGACCCCATCGCCCGATACGCCCGTCGGCAACCTCTCTGGCGGTAACGTTCAGCGAACCGTTCTGGCACGCGAACTGTCCGAAGACCATATCAAGCTGCTGATTGCCGCCAACCCTTGCTTTGGTCTGGACTTCGCAATGGTGGACTACATTCACGGACAAATTCTGGAAGCCCGTAACCGAGGGGTGGCTGTGCTGCTAGTGAGCGAAGATTTGGATGAGTTGCTCAAGCTCTCCGATCGCATCTGCGTTATCAGCGGTGGCACCTTCGCTTATGAAAGCAAGATTGAAGATGCAGACTTTGCGGCGATCGGTCAAAGCATGGCAGGGCACTAGGGGAAAGGATGAAGGCTAAAGGATAAAAAGATGAGCTTTAGCCTGAGCTGTCGTTTCTTTTTGCTTTTCTAACGCAGCTTGTGAAAATGGCATTCAGTTCGTTTGCTTCTTTTATGAGGCTGTTAACTTGGGATTCTTTAATAATGCTTGATTCAGTTAGAAGCTCTAGCCAGTAAGTTGTTTCTTCTAGTGCTTGAAGTCCAACCTCAAGCTTGCTGACAAACTCAGCTTTCGATCGGCTACGGCTTGCCTCTCGGTAATGTGCACCCACAGATATCCCACTTCTTAACACCTGCTTCCCCATTACTTGGGCTTCTGTTGTTTTTGGCAAAGCTCCATAGAGCTTAACGATTCTAAGAGCAAACGCTTTTGTTCTTTGCTTCAAATCGTCACTCATTCAAGTCTTAGGTATCCCTTGTGGTTTGCTTAATTCTTCCCATACCAATGTTTTTTCTAACCGTTTTTATCCTTTAGCCTTCATCCTTTATCTTTTCATCCCTATGGTTACTATTTCAGCTCAACCGTATGACTACGAACTGCCTAGCTCCAGCAATGTTGCGTTGATTGTGATTGACATGCAGCGGGATTTTATGGAGCTTGGTGGATTCGGAGACATTTTGGGAAACGATGTCGGATTACTACGGGCGATCGTGCCCACGCTCAAGCAGCTCATCGACGGTTTTCGTGCGTTAGAATTGCCGATCTTTCACACGATCGAGTGTCATCAACCGGATCTTTCCGATTGTCCACCATCCAAAATTAAGCGCGGTAAAGGTGAACTGACGATCGGCAGCGAAGGACCAATGGGACGCATTTTAGTGAAAGGCGAACCTGGCAACGGCATCATTCCCGAACTCGCTCCATTACCCAATGAAACGGTTATCTATAAGCCAGGGAAAGGAGCCTTCTACGCTACTGAACTGGGATCGATGCTGCAAGCAAAAGGCATCACGCATCTGTTCATTACAGGCGTAACAACCGAAGTGTGTGTGCAGACAACGATGCGCGAAGCAAACGATCGCGGCTACGAATGCGTCATGGTCGAAGACTGCACCGAAAGCTACTTCCCCGAATTCAAGCAAGCTACCCTCGAAATGGTACGCGCTCAAGGCGGCATCGTCGGCTGGACTGCCCCTGCTGCTGAAGTTCTCAAAGGTCTAGAAGCCTGGAAACCTTCAAAGGCATTAGTCTAGAGCGAAGATCAGGAGTCAGAAGTCAAAACGGGGGCACCCCAAAGGTGAAAAAGTGCTCGGCAGCTAAGGTTTGGTTGAGGTAAGCACAGTTCGTAGGTAGGGGCGCACGGCTGTGCGCCCCTACGGAAAACGCCGAGGTTATTAAATTCTTGTTCCTTAACGTCTGATTGCTCTTGGCTCGCTGTCACTGAGCGCCCGATCGCTGTAAGCGACGGTCAACCTGCTTGACGGCAGCTTCAACGGCTCCGGAGCCAAGGGAACCAAGTTGGTCAGTCTGCACTGGCTGATCGCAACTCGCCTGTGGCTTCTTTAAAACTCTTCAAGGTCGGCTTGCCCTCACTATACGTTGCAATCCGTTACATTTTGCGCAGGGCTTGTTCTCTGAATCTTCTCTTGCAAAGAAAAAGCCCCGACGACAAGCGCCGGAGGCTATTATCAGGGTGCATCTACCACTCTATTGTTCCCAACCTGAGCGGAGAATCCGGATAAACGTAGGTGATTTTTGGGGGATGAGCGGTCAGCTATCAGCCGTCAGCTATCAGCCGTCAGTCTCTTAGCCTTCTGTCTCCTGCCCTCTTCCTCCCGACTCCCGATTCCCGACTCCCGACTCCCTACTCAACTCCGTGTAAACCGCAACCTTCATTCCTTCGGAAAAGGTGATAATGGAGCGACTTAAGATCCGCGATCGCCCGTCGCCCTGATTAACCAACTGTATTTACCAACCGTCTTACTCCATTCCTCCTCTGTCTGAATTAAGTATGTCGATGCGAACCGAAACGTTACAGGATCGGCTGGATAGCTACTACGAGCAGATTAAAACAATCATTCTGATTCGTCAGAATCCGATTACAGGACTGCTGCCAGCGAGTACGGCTGTCAATGCTCATGGCGATTACACCGATGCTTGGGTGAGAGACAACGTGTACAGCATTTTGGCTGTGTGGGGTCTTGGGCTTGCGTATCGACGGCTAGATGACGATCGCGGACGCACCTTTGAGCTAGAACACAGTGTCATCAAATTGATGCGCGGGCTGCTGTTTGCCATGATGCGGCAGGTGCAGAAGGTCGAAGCGTTTAAAGTGACTCAATCGCCGCTGGATGCGCTGCACGCCAAGTACGACACGCATACGGGCGGCACAGTGGTTGGAGATGATCAGTGGGGGCACTTGCAGCTTGATGCGACCTCGATTTTTCTGCTGATGCTGGCGCAGATGACAGCATCGGGACTGCACATCGTGTTCACGACGGATGAGGTGAACTTTATTCAAAATTTGGTCTATTACATTGGACGCGCCTACCGTACACCCGACTTTGGGATTTGGGAGCGGGGCAACAAGATTAATCACGGCAACCCGGAACTCAACGCCAGTTCAGTCGGTATGGCAAAAGCGGCGCTGGAAGCCATGAGCGGACTGAATCTCTTTGGCGTGCATGGTGATCAAAATTCGGTCATTCACGTCCTGCCGGATGAAATCGCTCGATCGCGCATTACGCTCGAATCGATGCTGCCGAGAGAATCCAGTTCTAAGGAAGTCGATGCGGCGCTGTTGAGTGTGATCGGCTTTCCGGCATTTGCAGTAGACGATGGTGGGCTGCGCGATCGTACCCGTAATGACATCATCACAAAGCTTCAGGGCAAGTACGGCTGCAAGCGCTTCTTGCGCGACGGACACCAGACGGTTTTAGAGGACACCAGTCGCTTGCACTACGAACCGTGGGAACTGAAGCAGTTTGAGCATATTGAGTGCGAATGGCCCCTGTTCTTCACTTATCTCCTTCTGGATGCGGTGTTTCGGGGCGATCGTGATCAGATCCAGGAGTACCAGCAACGCCTGCAAGCCGTTTTGGTCGAGCGGGATGGACTGCACCTGCTGCCAGAGCTGTATTACGTCCCTGCGGATTGCGTCGAGGCAGAGCAGGCTGACCCACAAAGCCAGAAACGACTGCCCAACGAAAACGTGCCGCTTGTCTGGGCGCAAAGCCTGTACCTGTTAGGGCAACTCTTGAGTGAGAACCTTCTGGCTGTAGGTGATATCGATCCGTTGAGTCGCCATCTGCATGTGCGCCAGCAGCGCAAACCCCAGGTGCAAGTTGCTCTCTTAGCCGAAGATGAAGCGCTTCAGTCAACCCTGGCAGCGTATGGCATTGCCACCCAAACGCCTACTCAGGTGGAATCCTTTCAGGTGCGGGAAGCACAGGAACTAGCAGCCATCTATACCCAAATTGGGCGCAACGACAAGCTGAGCTTGAGCGGTCGTCCAGCGCGTCGGCTACGGAGTCTGACCACAGCGCGCATTTTTCAAATCCGGGGCGATCGTATCGTGTTTCTGCCCTCCATTCTGAACAAACAGCAGTTCTATCTCACGTTTGACCTGCACTTTCTGGTCACACAAATCCGTACCGAACTGGCACACATTCAACGCCATTGGAGCCAGCTTGGGCGACCGACCATGACGCTGCTGCTAACTCAGGACATGCTCGAAGCCGATGATCCTGAAACTGGCGATGCAATGCCGCTATTGACTCTGCTGAAGGAATTAAACAGCGGCAACTGTCACGGGGTGCAGGTCAAGCTAGGGCGGCTAAACCAGTTGATGCTCACCTCAGCAGTCGAACGCATTGACTTTTTGCATGATTTCGATTTCACGCAGTCGCCCGTTCAGGATGCCTTGCCTGAAACTCAACACCTTAGCTTCCATCCTGACAAACTGGTGCCGCTCAGTATCACGCAGGAGTTCAAGCTAGAGTGCGAAACGAACACAACGCTTTTACTCTCTAGCCTGAAGCAATCTGCCAATCTGTACGAGCAAGTGGAGCTGTTAAGTACGTTGGTGCGGCTAAAAGACTTGGATTTTGATACTGGCTTTGGGCAACCTACCAAAGTAGTCACTGTGGGTAGTTTACTGGATGAAGTTTATGCCAAGGCAGGCAAACTGAAGCAGTGGGCGATCGTCCGTCGCGCTGCCGGACTCAGCAACAAAGTCGATATGAGTCTTGTTGATGCTGTAATTGATATTTTAGTGAGACAAAAGCAAATCGCCGTGGGTCGTGCCTATAGCGAAGCTTCTCTGATTACGCGACCTGGTACACCGATCGAAATGCTAGAAAAGATCGCTGAATTTTGTCGAGAAGATATTCGCGATCGGATGTTGACCCAAGAAATTCTGGTCTACCTCAGTCTGCTGATCAAAGCCCAACCGTCTCTTTTTGACGGGCTTTTGACTCTGAGAGTGGGCTATCTCATCTTGCTCATCACCAGCGAGCTGGCTTGGGAACTCAGCGTACCTCAAGATGAAGCATATGAACGCCTCATGCGGCTCAGCCCCCACGAAATTCAAACCCGTCTCCAGCATGTCTTGGAAGGCTATCAGGGTTTGGACAACGCGCTGTTTCGTCAGGAATCGCTGCCTGTTAAACAGCGGCAGATTGCGATTGAATGGATCGTGCGATCGGATCACGGCGATGATGATACACAGCCAGTTGCCGACAACTGGTGGCGCAAACGCCAATTGGATGGCTCCCTCAACCGCGTACCGAAGCACTTTTATTCCAACGTCTGGAATTTGCTCAAGCACTGCAAAGGTTTGGTCATCGGCGACAAGCTTGAACGCCGCAATCGTCTGGATAGTGACCTGCTGCTGGCAGAAACCACTCCAGGCGAGAAAAACTTTGCCCTCCAGGTTGAACATCTGCTCAACAAAATGCAGGCTCCCGAATATCGTCAGGTCAACATTGAGGCGCTGATGGAGCTAAGCGCGATCGCCGATCGCAACCCCAACCTGCTCATTGAAGACTATATCGTTCTAGATGTGCTAGTCGGTCACGCTGTCCGCCTCTCATGGCTAGAGGAACATCCCGACCATCGCGATCGCTACGATGAACACAAGGCGACGGCATGGCGATCGTTCTACGCCAGTTCACCGTACGATTGCGCCAGCTACGTCGCGAAAGCACTACGGTTCTTGACTGAGTTGGCTCAAGCGAGTGAGGTGGGAGTAGGGAGTAGTTTTGAGTGATTCCACAACCAACAGCTAACAGTCACTGCCGCTAGCGATCGCCCTCCCTACTCAACCTCGCTATACTCAACCTCTGCCACCCATAAACCACCTCTCGGTAACAGACACCTCGAATCAAGACAGACAGCTAACGATGCCTATAACCCGCCGCAAACAAACTCTCGAACTCAACCAACAACCTTAAAACGGTCGGGTTCATGGGCGTTGTTAGACTGCTACTTTGCAGGTTGAGCAACTAACGCCGCTGTTTCGCGATCTAAACCCGCAAGAGCCTCTTGAATTAAATCAACTTCACGTGCTTCAAACATCACCTCCCCACACTGGTCGCATACCCACGCTGGAATGTTATCCCAAGAAACACGATAACCATTTCGATCAATCGTGAAGGGAGCGATTCCACGTCGCATGTGAGCTTTACAGTAAAGGCATTCCATCCTAAAGTCTCCCTCTAAAGTCTGGTGTCCATTGAGCAGGATCAGGCAGGTATGCTGTAATAATAGCCAAATATTCATCCTTCGGAGCACAGACAACATGAACCGCGCGATTGTCTCGTCCAAACCTTAACATCAAACAGCTGTGACCTCGTGCATCCTCTGGATAATCTTCGATAACTTCTCCCTCTATGATTACGGATTCCACCTCTGCTGTCGTGATCATTCGATCTGGGCGAGACATTTGCCGAATGGTATGAGGAAGAAACAGGAGCCGCTTTGCCGCTGCTAATCGAACTTGGGCAAGAATACTATCAGTCACATCACACTAGCCGTACAATTTCTCGGAATTGTAGTCCAAGCACAGAATAAAGTTGAACCTCTTAGGTAAATTTAATCAATTTCAGTGGTTGGACACTAATCTAAATATTTTTACACAGCTTTCAAAGTGCCTGAGAGCGACAAAATGAAAGCTATAGCTATCATAAGAACACAGGTTAATGGAATCCAAATACCCACCAGTGAGTTAACACCGCCTGTGAACGCTATTACTCTTTGCTTTGTTCGTTTTGCAATTTCCTGCAAAAATTTATCTTCATGCTCTTAGCACATCTTCAACGTGACATCTACTTTGATATAAATTCGGTAAACGGTTGCCCACATCAACAAACATAAAATCAACCCAGCCAACAGGAGCAATTGAAGCTTAATCTGAGAGTTTGCAGAAGCAGCGCCACTCAGGACTAACGAAAAAGTAACCAAGAAGAAATTGAAGCGTTGAGATAAGAGGTTTTCCATGAACATTCGCTCTTGGTTAATATCCCAGTCAACTGGGTAATTCCACCGATCCTTCTTATCGTTATGAGTTTCTGTCATATTGCTCTACAGATAAATCTCAAACCTTGGATTCTATTCTGGATACGCTAAATGCGAAAACTTAAAGCAGTCTAACGGCTCAAATCAGCGGCGGCAGTTGAACCTGAACTCAGCGCCAGCAGCTTTCAAACGTCCGCTGCATTTGAATTGTTCGACTGCGCTGCTGCTACTGGATTTTAAACCGCACCATACTCTGTGTACGGACGCTTGTAGGGAGGCTGCAAGCCCAGCACAATATCCTCCCTGGGCACACCCATTTCGACTAATTCTTCAGCAGGATTCTGGTCAGTCAGATTTTGCTGGAGCCATATTTTTCCATCTTTGATATCAAAATGGATAATACAACGGTAAACCCGGTTGAACTGTTGCCAACCCACATTCATCCATTGGTAATGATCCCGTTCAGTATCAAAAATGAGTTGCACTTCAGTTTCGTCTTCCGACGCATCATCTTTAGCGTACTGGCTGAGTAATGTCTGAACGTACTTGCGGTACTGAGTTATTTTGTCCATTGTACAATCACCTCGTTGGCTGGGTCATACACAACGATCAAGACCTGATACCGTTGTACCGCACTTTGAGTGAACTCGTACTGGAAAAATGTTTGGTAAATATCTACAGGGACTGCCAAGTAAAGGCTCCGCTCTGGCTCAATCGACTCCAAAGCTAAACGATAGCTGAGGAACTGTCCTAATGCAGCGTAAAAATCTGTGATTGCAGAGGGATTCAAAAAGCTTTTAATCTCGACCGCGATTTTTTCTCCTGCCCGTTCTGCGGC
>Ga0105044_10003181_pt1 | contig 22503 bp, 16 predicted proteins | sample MAT01_FD_78092 | JGI IMG/M metagenome (GOLD analysis project Ga0105044, IMG submission 78092) | Freshwater microbial communities from Lake Fryxell liftoff mats and glacier meltwater in Antarctica - MAT-01 | ecosystem: Environmental > Aquatic > Freshwater > Ice > Liftoff microbial mat | place...
ACGACCCGCGCCGCGCGCATTCGCGCGCGGCGCGCTGTCCCGCGTGAGGAGCCCGAGTAGCAGTCGTTGCGCGGTGCGCGCGCCTCCAAGTGGCGCCGGAAGTCGTCCGACAGGCAGGCCGGCGCGTTCCGCGTCGAAGCGCCCGTGCCGACCGCGCGGCGCACGGCGCTCGCGATCCGCCCAGATCGCTTCCACGACTCGGTCACGTTGTACTTCGACGCCGCGATGGGGAGCGCGCTCCCGCCGCTCGTCGCGGGCGAGCGCGACGTGGGCGAATTGCGCGTGGCGCGCACCGGCGCGTTGCGTGGGCGCGTGCTCGACACCGAAGGCCGTCCGACCGCGGACGCCGAAGTGGGCCTGGGCACGTCGCGCTCGACGACGCTGGGTCGTGACAGCGTGCGCACGGAGGCCGACGGCAGCTACGTGGTCGCGCATGCGCCGGTCGGGACGTACGGCGTGCGCGTGAAAGCCGAGAGACACGTGTCGCACTTCGAGCCGAACGTCGTCGTCGAGGCTGGGCGCGAGACGGACGTCGTGGACGTCGTGCTCACGCCGTCGCCGACGATCGAAGGTCGCGTCGTCGACGAGCTGGGCGGTCCGGTCGAAGGCGCGAAGCTCTACGGTTGGCCGGTCGGGAGCGGCGGAGGCAGCGGCGCGGGAGCGAAGAGCGACGCCGACGGACGCTTCGTCATCCATCTGCCGCAGCTCGACCCGTACACGCTGTCGGCGAAGCTCGACGGCTACCTCACCTGGGGCGACGAGCACGACGATGCGGTTGCGTACGAGGGCGGTCGTCGCGGCATCGAGGTCGTGCTGCGCTCGCTTCCGCGCACGCGCTTCCTCGTCGTCGACGCTGGAACCGGCGCGCCGGTCGAGCGGTTCGGCCTGACGATCTTGGCGGACAACGGATCCCGCGCACCCGTCAAAGTGACGACGGGCGGGGGACCGCCTTCGCAGTCGGCCCGTCCCGGCGGCGCGGCCGAAGCGACGGCGCGCGTGGGCGTCGACGCCTACCGCATCGCGGCCGACGGGTACGTGGAAGCGAGCGGGGACGTCGAGCAGGACTCGGTGGGCGTCGCGGTGCAAACGGTGCGGATGCAGCGCGGCGTCGGGTTGCGCGGGCGTGTGCTGCGCGACGGTGCCGCGCTGGGCGACGTCGCGGTCGAGCTCGTGAAGATCACGGGCCGTCAGCGTGGCGCGGACGGTAAGGCCGACCTCGAGCGTCACTTCGTCGACTCCGAGTCGCGCCGCGTGACGCGCACCGATGTGGACGGCCGGTTCGCGTTCGACGCGCTCGAGCCGAGAGAGTTTCGTCTCACGGTGCGTCCCGTGACCGGCGCGCCGCTCGTGCGCGCGCCCGTCGTCGTGCAGGCGCAGGGGGCGACGGACCTCGGCGATCTCGTCGTCGAAACCGGTGCGACGATCGTCGGTGAGTTGCTCGTGCCGGCCGGATTCGATCCGGTGGGCTGCGTCGTGCGGCTCGACGATCGACGCGAGGGACCGACGGCGTTCGTCGACGGCACGGGGAAGTTCCGCTTCGAGGACGTGCCCGTCGGCGTGCGGTTCCTGGCGCACGAGGCGCGCTTGGGATCTCTGGCCGGCGGCGAGCCCGTGCGCGTCGAACTCGCGCCGGGCGAGACGCGCACCATCGTGCTCGATGCGCGCGAGAACGCCCTGTCCTCCGTCGAGCTGCGCATCGACCTCGGCGATCTGCCCGTCGAGGGCTGCCGCGTCGCGCTCACGAAGCTCGGCGATTTCGGTTCCGACGCGAACCTCGGTACGTGCGACTCCAGCGGCCGCGTGCGCGGAGCGGTGCGCGCGCTCGGTCGCGCCGGGGTGCTCGTGTGGCTACCGGGCGACCGGCGAATTCGTCACCCGGATCTCGTGCTCGACGTCGCGCCGATGCTCCACGTCGATGCCGACGTGCGCTTCGAGTTCGCGCGCCTCGAGCTGAAGTTGCCGGTGCCGCCGCCGCGCGACGGCAGCGTCGAAATGTCGTTCGCTCCGACGCTCGCGGACGCGCCCACGCAGTTCGTGCGGCTCGCGTACTCGGAGGGGAAGCTCGTCGGCGAGAGCGCCGCACAGAGCGCCATCCCCGGCGGTCTGTCGATCGGCGGCCTTCTCGCGGGACCGCACGCGCTGACCGTCGAGATGTTCGAGGGCGCCCCTCGATCGGCGCCGCGCGAGGACGGCTCGCGCGCCGGCCCGGTCGCGTACCACCGCGCCACGGCGTCGGTGGATCTCGTCGCAGGGCGGACGCTTGCGATCGCGCCGTAGCGCCGTGACCCGAGCGTCGTCAGCTTCGAGAGCTTCGGGACGCAGTGCGGGCCGCGGGATGCAGGGCGGGCCGCGGGACGCAGTGCGGGCCGAGGGACGCAGGGCGGGCCGCGGGATGCAGTGCGGGCCGCGGGACGCAGTGCGGGCCGCGGGACGCAGTGCGGGCCGCGGGATGCAGTGCGGGCCGCGGGATGCAGGGCGGGCCGCGGGACGCAGGGCGACTCGCGCAGCGCGTGGCCGAGGTTCCGTACGCGGCAAAGCCTTGGCCTTGATCACGCTGCTCTCGATCGCGCGCGCGCTGCGGACGTTGTTCGGCCGGCACTCATCAGCGGGCCCGCGCGTTCAGCGCGAAGCCGTGTGGGCCGCATGCGCGGAGGCACGCGCGCCACCGACCCGGGATACCTGCGACTCAGGGCGTACGAAGCAGAGCGAGCGCCTTCTGCTCCTGCTCCGGCGTCGGCCAGTTCTCGGCTTTCGCGCGTCGTTCGGGCGTCTGTGCGCGCCACCAAGCGAGCGTCGCTTCGGCCGTGTCGGCGAGCGGGCGGTAGTGCAGCCCAGCGCCTTCGGCCTTGTGGCCGTCGAAGTGGCCGCTCACGGTCACCACGCCCGGTGCCGCGGCTTGGCGCACGAGAGGCTGCCGAATCCCGGTCTCCTTCAGCACCGCCGGCGTCGCCCAGCGGAACTGCACCGGCTTTTCGGAGAGCTTCGTGAGCGACTGCAGGACCTGCCCCCAAGTCGCGGGCACGGTCGGCCCCGACGCGTTGTAGATGCCGGCTTGATCACGCTCGCCGAGCTGGACGATCCAAGGGCACAGATCGCGCGCGTCCACCCACTGCAGCCCTGCCTCCGGGTCCGGCGGACCGAGCACTTCGCCGCCGCTCGACACGCGATCGACCCAGTACGTGAACCGGTCCGTTTCGTCGCCGGGACCGAAGATGTAGGTGGGGCGCACGATGGTCGCCTGGCTGCCGAGTTCGGCCTGCACGATCCGGTCGCACTCCGCCTTGAGCGGGCCGTAGGTGGCCCCGGTGACGGCCTCGGTGTCCGGGCTCGGCGCCGGCCAGAGGGCCGAACTCTCGTTCATCACGCCACCCGCCGACGAGTCGTAGACCGCGACAGTGGACACGAACACGTAGCGGCCGACGCGATCTTTCAGCAGAGCCACCGAGTCGCGGACGTGCCGGGGAACGTAGCCCGAATTGTCGATGACGACGTCCCAGCGCCGATCGCCCTGCAGTGCCGTGAGACCCGGCTCGATCTTCACGTCGCGGTTGCCGATCAGGACCTCGACGCGGCCCGCGTACAGGTCCTTCGCGGTTTGTCCGCGATTGAAGATCGTGACGTGGTGACCGCGCGCGAGCGCGTACTCGACCTGGTGGGGCCCCAAGAACCCCGTGCCGCCGAGGAAAAGGATGTCCAGCGACCTCGAGGCGCGGCCCGTGTCCAACGTGGAGTCCGTCGGCGCTGTCGCGGTCCGACACGCGGCAGTGAGCACCATCGTCGCGATCGACCACATCACCATTGCGCGTCGTGTCGTCATGTTCTTCGTCTGCGCGATGCGCGCTTCGGGCCTGCGTGCGGGGAGCGCGCGCTCGTGTGTCTTCCTCGACGAGGGTAGCGGGGTACCGAGTCAGGCTCCACTTCGCCGATTTCGCGCACGCCTCGGCGACGAAGAACCCGGCGCACCCGTCGTCTTCGGGGCCGTTCAAGCGCGCTCGGCGCGCGCTGCCGCCGACTCCGGCCGCGATTTCACCGGGCCTTTGGTGATACTTCTCGGATCGCAGTGAGAATGACCCTCCAACCCTGAAGCGGAGCAGCCCCGATGATCCTTCGACACATTCTTGCCGTTCTGACCCTGACCGTGTCCGCGAGCGCGCAGACCACGTTCACCGACGTCCACCCCGTGTTCGTGACGAAGTGCTCCGCCTGTCACGCGGTCGCGGGCTTCGGCGGGTTCGACATCGCGAATGCGAACATCCCATCGGCCTACTCCGACTCGCAGCTCCCGTCGTACTACTCGCCCGGACAGACCAAGGGGTTCGCGTCCTACCAGCGCATCCTGGACAGCACGATGCCGCTCGGCGGCGGATGTTCGGGCGATCCGGCGATGGACGCGGGCAACACGGCTTGTCTGACGGCGGGGCAGCAGGCACTCATCCTCGCGTGGCTCCAAGACGGCCAGCTCGGGCCCGTGCCCTCGACCGGCGCGACCTTCTGCTTCGGCGACGACAGCGGGACGCCGTGCCCGTGCGGCAACTCCGGGCTCGCGGATGGAGGCTGCGCGAACAGCGTGGACCCGCGTGGGGGCAAGCTCGCCGCGTCGGGCGTCGCGAGCGTGGCCGCGGACGGACTGGTCCTGCGCGGCACGCGCATGCCCAACAGCTCGGCGCTCTTCTTCCAGGGATCGCTGCCCGCGAGCGGCGGAACCGGAACCGTCTTCGGCGACGGCCTGAGCTGCGCCCAAGGGACCATCGTCCGACTCGGCACGAAGACGAACGTCGGCGGCGCCAGTCAGTATCCCGCTGGCGGCGACACGCTCATCTCGGTCCGCGGTCAGAACGTTCCGGGCAACGTTCGCACGTACCAGGTCTGGTACCGCAACGCGGCATTGTTCTGCACGAGCGACACCTTCAATCTGACGAACGGCGTGCGCTTGACTTGGTCGATGTGAGAGGCCGCGCTCACGGGTCCTGATGCGCGAGCCCGCTCGAGACCCTCGCGCAACGCGTCCAGCCCGACGACGTCGAGCGTCGAAGCGCGGCGCGTTCACGACCCGGCCGCCTCTTCGCCCGAGGCTGCGCTGGTGAGCGCGAGGAGTCGCCAGGGGCCTGCTCCTCGTGCCAGCGGTTTGTACGAACTTCGTGCAGGATTGGCTGAGCGGGAACTTTACTGCCGCAACAGGATCGCGGCCGAGGACGGAGTTTCCGGTCCCACTTCGAGCCGGCCTTCGCCGACTCCCAGATCGTCGCGGCTGGCCACGATCCGGTAGCGACCTGCGGGCAGGAACTGCGCCACGAAGGTCCCGTCGGCTCCCGTCGAGCCCGTGAAACCGCCTCCGCGCCGTCCCGTGCCCTCGACGCTTGCGCCGGCGACTGGACGTCCGTCCTCGGTGACGACCGACAGCTTGCTCTCGCGCAGCGCCGGCGTGCGCAGCGTCTCGAGGACCTGGGAACCGGCGTGGATCTCGAGGTGGCGAGTGGGCCAGAGCGGCGCTGCGTCGCACCCCGCTAGCAGCTCATACGGGCCCGCGGGCACGTGCTCGAACCGGAATGCGCCCCAGGCGTCCGAGCTCGCGCGCGCCACGAAATGCCCGTCGAAATCGCGCAAACCGAGCGGAAGGCCGCGGACGGGATCGCCGTTCTCGTCGCGCACGGATCCGAGCACCTGCGCGGCGCGATGGAAGCGCAGTTCCACCTCGATCGGCGTCACACCGATCTCGACCTCGACGGGCCGCGCCGCGAGATCCTCGGCCTCCGGCGCGAAGGTCCACGTGCCGGGCGGGAGGTCGACGCGCACGTCCTCGGAGCCCGCGCCGTAGTCCTTGTCGAGCGGGTCATGTCCGACGGAGCGCAGCGCGAGCCGCCAAGGACGCTGAAGCGGTCGGCCCTCGGGATCCAGGACGACGACGTGCACCGCGTGCTCGCGCCGGATTTCGCGGCCCGACGTCCGCGTGATCGGATCGGCGAGCGCGAGCGAGGCGGGCGCAAGTAGCGCGACCGCCGGCGGCGAAACGGGCAGCGGCTGTGGAGCTTCCACGTTCGACCACGCCGTTGCGAGCGCGGCCGCGAGTGCGACGCAGACGAGCACGGTCGCGGCCGTGAAACCCGCCGAGGTGCGTGGTGAGTAGGTGGGCACGTGTGTCGGGCTCGCGCGGAGTCCGCGACATCGCGCCAGCAAGGCTCGGTCCGCGCGCGGGCAGTATCCGGGCACGTCGATTGCTTGACCACGGCATCGATCGCAGGACCTGGGCACGAGGTCGCCGATTCCATCCCCGCCGTCTCCGCGTACCGGAGCGACTCCCTCGCCGTGGCATCGCCACGCGGATCCACACCATGAGATCGCATCACTCACGGCTCTACGCGCTCCTCTTCCTGGCCGCACTGGCGACGGCCTGCAGCAGCAGTGACGACGACTCCGATTCCGGTTCGTCCGGTTCCGACGGGCCGGGCGCGACTACGAACCCGAACATCCACGCGACGGGGAACGCGGCCGCTGGTCGCGACGTCTTCCGCTTCGAGACCTTCGGAAACGAGGGCTTCTGGACCGACGCGATGCGCCTTCCGCAAGGCATCGTCGCCGCGGGCGTGACGCCGCTCGACGCGCTCGCCGCGGGCTTGAGCGTCGATGCCGAAGCGCTAGACCAGGCGACGCTCGCTGCGATCGCGGCCGAGCTCCTCACGGACCTCTCGCCCGCGAACGCGCCGCTGCTCAACGATCCGGCGACGACGGTGCTGCTCGTGAACGCGAACGCGGTCATCGGCATCGCGGCCAAGGACTCGAACGGCGACGGCACGATCGACGTGACGGCCGGCGACAGGGCCGGCGCGACGTGTGCGCTGTGCCACACGATCACCGACGGTTCCGTGTTCGCCTTGCCGTGTGGCGGCTCGATCGGTCGCCGACTCGACGGTCGCGCGCCGCACGACTTCGACTTCGGCGGGTTCGTCGCGTTGGCGCAGAACTCACGCGCGCTCTATCCGCTGTTGCAGCTCTCGCTGACCGCGAACGGCGGCGAGACGCTGGGTCGCGCGCCGACGGGCCTGACCGAGAACTCGACCGAGGCCGAGGTCGACGCCTACCTCTCGAATCCGCAGTTCTACCCGGTGGGTATGTTCGACGACACGTTCGACGGCAACGGCGATCCGATGCACAACATGCCGTTGTTCCGCACGGATCTTGCGGCGCCGTGGGGCTCGGGCGGATCGCTCCAGTTCCTCGACAACTTCAGCAACCTCGTCTACACGGGACTCCTCGACCCGACGACCCTGACGACTGCCGGCGGACGCGCGTTCCTCGAGACGCTCGCCGGTCCGGCCGGAACCGAGATCGCGGACGACTACGTGGTGGTGCTGGCCGCGACGGGCGTCACGAACTATCCGTTCATCACTGCGGGCGCGCATGCGTTCCCGGGTACGGAAGCTGCGCCGCTCGGAGTCCGTGTCGACAACGCGAAGCTCCTCGACCTGAACGCCTACTTGAACAGCCTCGAGGCGCCCCCGGGGATCGACGCCGCGCCGGAAGTCCTGGCCCGCGGCCGCGAGCGCTTCCGTCAGTCGTGCACGCAGTGCCACAACGTCGCGCAGGGGTCCTTCGTCCCGCCGGGCATCACCCCGATGCTCACCATCTGGCCGGGCGACGATCCGGTCGTGCTCGCCGAGCGCGACCTGCCGCTCAACGACATCCTGAATTCGCCGGGCTTCTTCGACGACAAGATGGCCGTCGTGAACGCGAGCCTGCGCGGGCTCGAGCGCGGGATCGCGATGCCCTTGCTCCTCGATCTGGCGCGAAAGCCGATCTTGCTGCACGACAACTCCATCCGTTCGCTCAACGGCCTGTTGAATCCGGTGCGCGGGCCGGAGGCGCCGCACCCGTTCTACGAGCCCGATGCAGTCGTGCGCGCCGAACTCGTGGCCTTCCTGGAGAGCCTGGACACAGACTCGAACTGAAACGCGATCCGGCCGCGGGCTCGCGAGAGCTTGCTCCTGCTCGGCGGCGTATCCAAACCGGATGCGCCGCCGAGCTCGCATCGTGCGCGTCGACGGAGCACCGCTCGCTGGAGCGACGGTCGGCCTGTACCCGGCGACGGTGGTCACGGACGCCGCGGTTTTCTTCGAGATCCGGCGCTCGCGCGGCCCGCGCTTCGGGACGGCCATCGGTTCGGACATCACCGTGCATCACGCGGGTCTCGAGCACGTGTTCGTGCCCCGCGACGAGCCCAGCGGTGACGAACGCCTGGTCGACCTCGATCTCGTGGATGGCCCGCTCACCGTCGAGGTCTTGGATGCGAACGGCTGAGCGGTCGCCGCGCGCATCGAGGCGAGTTGGACCACGAAGACGACGCCGACCGAGCCGCGGCAGTCACTCGCTCGGCACGGCGCGAGCGACGGCCGCTTCGAGCTCGCTCGGTCCGGGGACGATCCCTCCCAGGCGACGTTCAGCGACGGATGGAGCGCGCGATTCGAGATCACCGTTCCACGCGCGGGTCCGCTGCGGATCGAGCGCACTCCGCCCGGGACCCTCACGGTTCGCGTGCTTCGCTTCGAACGTGCGGTGGAGGGCGCGCGCGTGCTCCTCGTGCTGAATACGACCGGTGCCAACGCGACACGTTGGGAGCGCACGGTCGCGGCCGATGCCCAGGCCTGATCGTTCTCGGCGCACCCGCAGGCGAAGTCACCGCCGTGCCGCGCGGCAGATTCCATGCTCACGGGCCGAGCGGGACGGCGCGCGTCGAGCCCGGCGTTGCCGCGGAAGTCCTGAACCGCGCCCACCGTGCAATCGCTGTGGCAAGGCGGCCAGTACGACGGCGATCCGGCCGTCGCGGTGCGCGCGATCGCCGCCGCGGCGGCTCGCGAGCTCGCGCCGGGTTCGCGCGGAGCGGCGCCGGACCATCTGGGTTGCCTCTTGACCTTGTGGGCCGACCTCGTCGAAGAGCGGCCCGAGCTCGCCGCGCGTCTGCAGCAAGACCACTTGGCGTGGGCGCCACCGGCACTGGCCCACGCGCGAACTGCGGGGGGCTTCTACAGTTCGGTAGCGGCGGCCTCGGCAGAGTTCGTACGCGAACTCTTGCCGCCTCCGCAGTAGGCGTGCGGAGTCAGGCGCTCGTCCACCGATCGCGGAATGGCCGCCCGGCCGGCCCGGTCTCCTCTTCGTCGGCACCGCGGTCCTGAGGGGAGGTCTCGGTTCGCCGTTCGGCGACGGCTTGCGCTGCGTCGGCGGAGCGATCACGCGTCTCAGGGTCGAGTTCGCCGACGCGGTCGCCTGCTCGCGATCGGCCTTCGAGTTCGCGTGCCAGACCTTCGCGTGCGCGCACGGCACGGGCGTGCCGCATCGGGCGCGCGCCGCGAAGTCGATGTCAGAGCGGGCCCGCCGGGGCGGTCGCGTACGCCGGCTCGCGCGCGATCCGCGTGTCCTCGACCGCGCCGCCGATCGTGAAGTGGTAGAGGCTCTGCCAAGCTCGATTGCGCAAGCCGAGGACGCCGTGCACCGCATCGTCGAAGAAGCAGCCGATGCCGGTCGCGCGCAATCCGAGTGCCTCGGCTTCCAGATAGAGGACCTGGCCCACGACGCCCGTCTCCCAGAAAAGTCGCGGGTACATCCACGCGCCGTCCTCCGCGATCGAGGACGCGAAGCGCGCGATCATCCCCAGGCTGAAACACCCGTCGCCCGCGATCTGCTGGTCGCACGAGACGCGCGCGGCGAGCCCGCGCACATCGCCGCCGTGCAGCGTGAAGAGCGGGAGATCCGCGGGGCATCCGGGCGGTTTCGTCCACGTGAACTCGGGTCGCATCGCCTCACGGAGCGCGGTTTCGTCGGCCGGGTCGCGCACGAGGAAGTAGAGCCCCGGCTCGAGGTCGGCGACGCGGTGCACGAACAGCGCGAGGTGCACGCGCGGCGACCAGCTCAGCGTGGTGAACGGCGCACCCGCGCGGCTCGGCAGCGTGCGGCGCAACGTCTGGTAGAACGCATCGCGCGCGAGCCCGCTGCGGCCGTCCATCGCGACCGCGCTGCGGCGCTGGTGCGCGATGCGGCGGAACGAGATCGCTTCGTCGCCGACGGGCATCGCCGGCCAGGGCGATTCGAACGCGGCGCGCGCTCGCACGGACGCCGGTTTGCGCGCGGCATCCGCCGTGGCCTCGATGACTTCCCACGCGACATGGTCGGAGCTCAGCACGTTCGGCGCACCGGCCCAAGTGAGCCCGGCGAAGCGTTCGATCGGGCGGTCGTCCAGTTCGACTGCGCTGCGTTCAGCACTCTGCGGATGCAGGAGGAGCACGCATTCGGGCTCCTCCGCTTCGGGCGCGCGCGTGTCGCCGAGGCCCAAGAGCCGCGCGACCGCGTCCGAGCCCAGCTCGTCGAGCAGTGTGGCTCTCCAACCCATCGCGGCGGCGGCGAGCGTCACGCTCGCGATGGCGTGGCCCGTGTCGTGATTGCAGTAGCGGTAGGCGCGCTCGCCGTACTTCCAAGCTTCGCGCCAGTGGATCGAGGAGAAGCCGACGAGCACGCACTGCGCCGGCCAGCCGAGCGCGAGCGAATCCCACAGCGCGCGATCGAAGCGTGCGCGCACCTCGAGCGCGTGCTCCTTGGGCGCGTAGTGCGCCACGAACGGCGTCGCGGAGAGTCCTGCGATCGCCGGAGCGATCAGGTAACCCTCGGTCGGGTGCAAGTTGCCGCTCGAAGGATTGACGCGCAGCGACCAGCGCGATTCGCCCGCACTCTTCCACGCCGAGAGCGCGAGGCTGTCGAAGAAGAGTTGCGACGCGAACGCGCGGTCGAGCGCGTGCGGCGCGAGCTCGCCCTCGACGTAGACCTGCTCGTAGCGCGGCTCCGCTCCAATAGGCGTGTGGGCGAGCGGCAGGACCTCGGCGCCGGCCCAGCGGCGGAACGGATTCGGCTGCGTCTCCCAGTCGAGATCGACCGGGCCGCGCGCGAAACGCTGCGAGCCGTGCTTCGTCACATCGTGGTAGGCGAGAACGATCTTGCGGTCGCGCTCGGCCGGATCCTCCGCGGCCTGGCCGGCGTCGGGGTTCGGTGCGCGTGAGAAGAGTCGTCGCCAGTCCATGGCGTCATACCGTAGCCCGCCGACTGCCCCTGCGTCTGGCCGCGAATTGACGACGAGCTCGATCAGCCGCATCCGCCTGGACATCGATAGAGACTGAGCTTGCGTTCCGCGACGAAGGACGACCCTGGTTCGCGAGGCGCGGGGCGCACGTCGAAGTGCGCTGTGTAGCCTGCGCTCCGCGATGTGCCGCCTGCGCTCCGCGCTGTGCAGCCTGCGCTCCGCGCTGTGCCGCCTGCGCTCCGCGCTGTGCAGCCCGCGCTCCGCGCTGTGCCGCCAGCGCCCTTCGCTCTGCCGCCCGCGCCCTGCGCTGTGCAGCCCGCGGTCCTCCAGCGCGAGCGCAAGCGCGGCGGCGGTCCGGTCCCCGACGGCCAGCGCTGGTCGCTCGTCGTTGCAATGATCCTGGGCGCGCTCGTCAGCGCGAAGCTCGTGCACTGGACGAATGGGATCCCGCACGTGCTCACGCTCGTCATCACCTCGATCTGACGGCGGAGAAATCGCCGGCGGACGAACGTCGCGTCGCGACGCCACGCGCTCGCTCGGGTGAGGTCGACCGCGCGCCCGCGTCGATGGACCGGGGATCGACTCCGCAGTCCTCAGCGGTAGCGCGCTGCGTCCAGCGCACGAAACGTGGCCGAGTAGCTCGAATCGTCGGCGCCGAGCTCGTCGGTCCGCCTGAGAAGCGCGCGCACGGTCGTGATGTCGATCGATTCGGGAACCGTCATGGTGGCGAGGAACGGCTCGCACTTCAGGCGGATCGTGAGCTCGTGAGCGGGCACGCCTTCGATCCGGATGAGCCCGTCCTCGCGCACGAGCGACTCGAGAACGACCTGGGGGAACTTCGGCGCTCGAGCCTTCGGCCGCAGGCCCTCGTCCGAGCTCCGCGTCCGATCGTCCACGGCCTGCCCGGTGCCCAACTTGCGGCCGCCGAACGGCGCGGGCCGCCCATCCGAGAAGCTCGGTCGTGTCGGCGTGAGGAACTCCCCGCGCCCGAAGAACTCCGAGCCCTCGAAGACGGTGACCTGCCATGCGAGATCGCGGGCGGACGCATCCGACTCGAGGAGCACGGAACGCGCGTGGCCGGGGGCCGCCACTGCGCTCACGAGCGAGCCCCATGAATCAGCCAACGACATGTGATCGACGTCGATCACGTTCACGAGCACGTCGCGCAATACCGGCGCGGTCATCTCGACGCGCACGTGCTGCGCTTCGCGCAGCGCGACCAGCAACGACGTGCCGTCGCCGTGGCCGCGCTCGTCGGTGAGGCGCAGCGCGTAGTCGCCGCTGGCGAGGTCACGAAACGCGAACGTCGCCGCGGCATCGACGGGAATGCGCGTGAAATCGGCCGCGAAACCGCAGTGCGCGCAGGGATCCCGCCGACTCCAGCCTTTGCCCATCCCGCTCGCGCGCTTCCCGCGCGAAGGTTGCGCCGCCTCGGACTCCGCGCATCGATCGCACGGACGCCGGCCGGCTCCCGTGAGCTCCGCATGGCGCGCGTTGCCGACGCCGATCACGATGCCCTTGATGCGCGCGCTGCCGCGGTGCATCGCAGCGGTGAGCTCGAGCTCCGCGCCCAATTCGACGCGCACCGCCTCGAGCTCCACGGGCTCGTACCCCGGAACCAGGACGAACGGCGTGTACGTGTCGGGCGTGAGCTTCAGGACGACCGCGGTCGCGCCCGTTCCCGCTTCACGATCAGCGATGCGCGTCCCGCTCACAATGCGCACGCGAACGTCATCGAGCGGCACGCGTGTCACGGCGTCGACGGCGCTCAGCGTGAGCCGTCCGGATTGCGCCCGACGGGCAGCCGGTCGCAGGGGAAAGTCCGACGCGCGCACGTCGACCTCGAGCACTGCAGGCGTTTCAGCCGCGAGCCGCAAGTTCGGCTTCACATCCGCTGCGATCAGCTCGACGATCGTTGCGTCAGTGGTCGGAGTCGCGGCGACGCGCGTGTCGTCCACTGGCGCGGACCTGGGCGAATCCGGGACGAGGAACCACGCTCCGGCCACGACGACGAGCGCCGCGATCAAGAGTCCGGCGCGACGCGCTCTTTCCCGTCCGGACCGCATGTCCGCCATGGTCGAGGCGGGGAACCGGAATGCCAAGAGGACGATTCTCGCACCTGTCCCACCACGCGATCGACGCGCTCAGGATGCGTACGCAGCGCGTCGATCAGGTCCCCGCGGGGATGTCCGCTTCGACGAGGCTCGCGAGCAGGCCGAGCGATTCACTCCATCCGACATAGCACGCCTCGGCCGGGATCACTGCGGGCACGCCTTCCTGCACGATCGAGAGATCGGTCCCGACCGAGACCTTCTTCAGCGTGATCGTCACGCTCATCTCGCCCGGCAGGTTCGGGTCCTCGAACTTGTCCGTGTAGCGCAGGCGCTCGCCCGGGACCATCTCGACGTACTTTCCGCCGAACGCGTGGCTGCCGCCATTCGCGAAGTTCGTGAACGACATGCGGTACCCGCCGCCGACGCGGGCATCCATCGAGTGGATCTTCCCGGTGAAGCCGTGCGGAGGGAGCCACTTCACCATGGCGTCGGGGTCGATGAAGGTTCGGTAGACGCGCTCAGGGAGAGCGCGGAGGACGCGGTCGAGCTCGATCGTGTGCGTGGCGGGATGCTTGGGGGCTCGTAGGTGGGCGGGTGATCGTCGCGACCCGGTGACGGATCCAACTGACACCGATGTCAATGGCTCAGACCTCGAGCAGCATCCGCGCCGGGTTTTCCATGCACTCCTTCACGCGCTTCAGGAACGTCACGGCTTCGCGGCCGTCCACCAAGCGGTGGTCGTACGTCAGCGCGACGTACATCATCGGGCGGATCACGACCTGCCCGTCGCGCGCGACCGGGCGATCCTGGATCGCGTGCAGGCCGAGGATCCCCGACTGCGGCGGGTTCACGATCGGCGTGCTGAGCAGCGAGCCGTAGATCCCGCCGTTGCTGATCGTGAACGTGCCGCCGGTCAGCTCGTCGAGCGTCAGCTTGTTCGTCTGCGCGCGCGTCGCGAGCTCGGCGATGCCGGCTTCGATCTCGGCGAAGCTCAGGCGCTCGGCGTTGCGCAGCACGGGCACGACGAGGCCCTTGCCGCCGCCGACCGCGACGCCGATGTCGTAGTAGTTGTGGTAGACGACCGAGTCGCCGCGCATCTCGGCGTTCACGCCGGGCACGAGCTTGAGCGCGTCGATCGAGGCCTTCACGAAGAAGGACATGAAGCCCAGCTTCGTGCCGTGCTTCGCGAGGAACGAGTCCTTGTGCTCGGTGCGCAGCGCCATCACGGCCGTCATGTCGATCTCGTTGAACGTCGTCAGCAGCGCGGCGTTCGTCTTCGCCTCGACGAGGCGCTCGGCGATCCGCTTGCGCAGCGGCGTCATCGGCACGATCTCTTCCTCGCGCGATCCGCCGTTCGAGCGCGGAGTCGCGGGGGCGGCCGGCTTCGGGGCGCTCGCGGTGCGCTGCACGTCTTCTTTCAGCATGCGTCCGCCCGGACCCGTCGGCGTCACGGTGGCGGGATCGACGCCGCCCGTCGCGAGCGCGCGCGCGGCGGCGGGCATCACGACGGTTTCGCGCGCGGGCGCACCTCCCTTCGCGGGCGCGGACTCCGCCTTCGCGGGCGCGGACTCCGCCTTCGCGGGAGCGGGCTCACCCTTGGCCGGAGCGGACTCCGTCTTCGCGGGAGCGGACTTCGCGTCGCCCTTCGCGGGCGCGGCGGGTTGCGCGCTCGGCGCGGCGCCCGCGGCACCGGCTTCCATGTATCCGATCACTTCGCCGACGGTCGCCTTCTCGCCCTTCTTCTTCAGGACGCGCGTCACCTTGCCCGCGATCGGCGCGGGCAGCTCGACCGTCACCTTGTCGGTCTCGATCACGACGAGCGCGGCGTCCTTGCTCGCGCTCGCGCCCTCGCCGATCAGCCAGTCGCCGATCTGCACTTCGGTGATCGATTCGCCGACGGAGGGGACCTTGAGTTCGGTGGCGGCCATGCTGCTTGCTTTCGTGAGGCGATCAGGCGCGCCCGAAGGCGCGATCGAGGACTTCTTGCTGTTCGACCTTGTGGCTCGTCGGCGAGCCGGTCGCGGGCGACGCGGCGGCTGCGCGCGTCGAGGACGAGAACGGATGGCCGGCGATCTGTCCGCCGAAGCGCACGAGCAGGTGGTGCCACGCGCCCATGTTGGCCGGCTCCTCCTGGACCCAGATCACGGGTACGTCCTTGCCGTACGGAGCGAGAGCGGCTTCCACGTCACGCTCCTGCAGCGGGTGGAGCTGCTCGAGGCGCAGGATCGCGACGTCGGTCGCCGGCAGCTTCTCACGCTGGTCCTCGAGGTCGTAGTAGACCTTCCCCGAGCACAGCAGCACGCGCGTCACTTTCGGACGCGTCTTCGCGCCCTGCGGCGGGACGTCGGCCAAGATGCGGTGGAAGCGACCTTCGCTGAGCTCGTCGAGCGTCGACACCGCGCGCGGATGGCGCAGCAGGCTCTTCGGCGTCATCACGACCAGCGGCTTGCGCCACGGACGCAGCACTTGGCGCCGCAGCATGTGGAAGAGCTGCGCCGGCGTCGTGACGTTCGCGACTTGGATGTTGTCGTCGGCGCACATCTGCAGGAAGCGTTCGAGGCGCGCGCTGGAGTGCTCGGGGCCTTGTCCCTCGAACGCGTGCGGCAGGAGCAGCACGAGGCCCGACAGACGCTTCCACTTCTCCTCGGCGCTGACGAGGAACTGGTCGACGATGACCTGCGCCGCGTTCACGAAGTCGCCGAACTGCGCTTCCCACAGCACCAGCGCGCCGGGTTGTTCGAGCGTGTAGCCGTACTCGAAACCCATCACGCCCGTCTCGGACAGCGGGCTGTTCCAGATCTCGATCGGCGATTCGCGCGGCGCGATGTGCGCCAGCGGCATGTGTCGGCGGCCGTTCACGACGTCGTGCAGCACGGCGTGGCGGTGGCTGAACGTGCCGCGCTCGCAATCCTGGCCGGAGAGGCGCACGCGCACGCCCTGCGTCGCGAGCGTCGCGAACGCCGCGGCTTCGCCGGCGGCCCAGTCGAGCGGTTTTTCGCCGCGGGCCATCTCGCTGCGGCGTTCGAGGATCGTCACGAGCTTGGGATGCACCGTGAACCCCTCGGGCGCGCGCGTCGTCGCCGCGAGCAACTCGGCCAGGTCCTTCTTCGGGTATCCGGTCGGCACCTCGGGCACATCGGCGTCGCGCCCGCCCGCGTAGCTCGCCCACTCGGGCCCGAGCTTCGAGCTCTGGTAGACGTAGTCCTTCGACTTCGACGCGTCGAGTTCGGCTTCGAGCTGCGCGCGACACTTTTCCTCGATCGCGTCCGCGTCCGCACGCGTCACGCCGCCGAGCTGCAGCAGGTGGTCGAGATATCCCTCGCGCACCGTCTTGCGCGCGCGAATGGTCTCGTACATCAGGGGCTGCGTGAAGCTGGGTTCGTCGCCCTCGTTGTGACCGCGGCGGCGATACGCGTACATGTCGACGATGACATCGCTGCGCCAGCTCTTGCGGAAGTCCATCGCCAGACGGATCGTCTGCGCGACCGCCTCGGGATCCTCGCCGTTCACGTGCAGGATCGGACACTGCAGCATGCGCGCGACGTCGGTCGCGTACGTCGTGCTGCGGCCGTCTTGCGGATCGGTCGTGAAGCCGACCTGGTTGTTGACGATGACGTGGATCGTGCCGCCGACGTTGTAGCCGGGCAGCTGCGACATGTTCAGCGTCTCCTGCACGACGCCTTGTCCGGCGAACGCCGCGTCGCCGTGGATCAGCATCGTCAAGCTGGACGGCACGCCGCCTTCGCGCACGCGCTCTGCGTCGTCGCGCGCGCGCACTCGGCCCATCGCCACGGGGTCCACGAACTCCAGGTGGCTCGGGTTGAAACACAAGGAAACGCCGAGCTTCGCGCCCGAAGCCGTCTCGTACTCGCTCGTGTAGCCGAGGTGGTACTTCACGTCGCCGCCCATGCGGTACAGCTCGTGGTCGACGTCGGCGAACTCGCGGAAGATCTGCCGCGCACCCTTGTGCAGGATGTTCGCCAGCACGTTCAGGCGGCCGCGGTGCGCCATGCCGATGACGACATCCGTGATGCCCTGGTGCGCCGCGCGCTCGAGCGCGCGATCCAGCAGCGGAATGAGGCTTTCCGCGCCCTCCAGCGAGAAGCTCTTCGCGCCGAGGAACTTCTTCTGGATGAACTCCTCGAACAGCGACGCGTCGGTCAGCTTCGTCAGGATGCGCAGCTGCTCCTCGCGCGACATCTCGAGCCGATTCGCCGAGCCCTCCATGCGTTCGCGCAGCCAGTTCGAGCGCGCCAGATCGTCGATGTGCATGTACTGCACGCCGATCGAGCGACAGTACGTCGCGCGCAGCTGCTCCAGGATCTGGCGCAGCGTCATCGTCGTCGGTCCGAAGATCGCGCCGGTCGAGAAGCGCCGTTCGAGGTCGGCCTCGCCGAATCCATACGACGCCGGATCCAGCTCGGAGAGCTCCGGCCGCGGACGCTCCAGGGGATCGATCTTCGCGATCAGGTGACCGCGCACGCGGTACGCGCGCACCAGCTGGTCGACCTTGTCTTGGAGCTCAGCGACTTCGCCCGAGGCGAGCGCCGCCGGCGACTTCCCGCTCGTGCCGCCCGCGTGCAGCTCGGGCGGGTTGAAGATCGAGTAGCTCTGGAATCGGGGGCCGACTTGCGCCGCGTGCTGGCGCGCGCCGGGCAGGCTCTCGAAGTACGCGCGCCAGTCGGGCGAGACGGAGCTCGGGTCGCGCTGCCACTCGACGTAGAGGTCCTCGGCGAAGGCGAGGCTCTGGGGATTCGGAGTGCGGACCGGGTCGCTCATGGAGGCGTCGAAATGGTGCCCGGGAGGGCCGCGGAGAGGGTTGCCCGGACTGCGGGGCGAAATAGGATAGCAACGCGCCGCGGAGGTCGCCCCCGGCGCGTCGCATCGCGAGGGAAGAACGTGCGCCACGAGGTCGTCCACCGGGTATGCCGCCCACATCCATCCGCGATCTCGTGCTGATCGGTCTGCTCTCCTTGGCCCTGTCCGCCTGCGCGGCCGATCGCGACCAGGAGCGCCGAGAGGTCGCGGAGCTCCGCGTCCGGCACGAGCGTCAGCAGGCCGATTTCCAGGCCGGTCAGGACAGTTTCCGCGCGCGCTATCCCATGCCCGTGCGACGCGAGGTCGCGGGCGTCGGGACCTTGGTCGTGCACGAGGCGGCGCTCGGCGGTCGGCTCGGCCAGGAGACTTTGCATCTCCTCTTCACCTGGGTGAACTCGACCGGGCGGACGACGAACGGGGCGCTCGTGCGCGTGATGCTGCGCGACGCGCCGGGCCGGCTCGAGCGCGAGCAGCGCGTGGAGTTGCGGTCGCTGCTCGGCGCGGGGTTCAGCGCGGACAGCACGTACACGTCGTTCGTGGATATGCCGACGGAGGGCGTGCACCTGCAGGCGGGATGGGACTGGCGGATCGAGCTCGAACCGCTCGTTCCGAACTTGTGGCCGGGTTTCGTGGAGACGATTCCGGCGGCGGGCTGAGCTGCTCATCCAGGAGCGCGCAATGCGGCCAGCAGGTCGAGTGCTGGCCGTCGGCGTCTCGGTCCGCCGCGATCGGGAACGCGCGTCAGCGGCAACATGGTGCGCGGGGCCGGCCCGGAACACGGTCCCGCTGATGTGCACGAGCGTCGGTATCGAAGGACTGGATCCGGCTTTCGCACCAAGGGTCGGGGAATCGATACAACCCCCGACGTTATGTCTCAGCCCCTGACCAAGATCGAGCGACGCGCGCTCGACGCCGTGCGCAGCGCAGGTGTGCTGCGGCCTTCGGACCTGCGAACGAGGGGAATTCCGCGTAGCGCCCTGTACGGGCTCGTGCGCTAGAAGCGGATCGAGCGCAAGGCGCGCGGGCTCTACGTCGTCGCTGATCACGTCTACACGACGGAGCACGTGCTCGCGCGGGTCGCGCGTCGCGTGCCCGGGGCCGTCATCAGTCTGCTCTCGGCCCTGCGCCTCCACGAACTCACGCCCCAAGCGCCATCGGCGGTGTGGATCACCCTGCCCGAGAAGGCGCGGAGGCCGCGACTCGACTACCCGCGCCTCGCCGTCGCGCGCTCCTCCGGCGATGCACTGACTGAAGGCGTCGAGGTGCATCGCATCGAAAGGGTCGACGTGCGTGTGTACTCGGCAGCGAAGACGGTCGCTGACTGCTTCGAGTACCGCAACAAGCTCGGGATCGACGTGGCCGTCGAAGCGCTGCGCGACTACTCACGGAGTCATCGGGGCGGGGCCGAGGAACTCGCACGCTTCGCGCGGATCTGTCGAGTCAGCCGCGTCATGCAGCCCTACCTGGACTCGATCGTCCGATGGCACGCAAGGCCGATCTGTCCGCCTCGCATCAAGGACTTCTTCGACCTGCACCACTTGGCCAGTCGATTCGGGTTCGATCGTGAGACTCGCGTGGAGTCCGTGCGCGGAACGCTGGTGGCCCGGAGTAGGCCGATCCCTTCGGCAACCCCGTTCGGCCTGACCGACGAGTATTGGCTCGACCCTTCCCGTCCTGCGCAGCTGCGCGCGTTCATGAGGAGGGCCGGAGGTGCAAACCCCGCGGGTTTGGACGGGGAGTTCGTCGACTTGCTGCGCACGTTCCTGCTCCCGGTCCTTGGAGACGTGCGGAGTTCGCGATCGGATCCGGGGACCTGGTCGCCCGGCGGGCCGCGGCGTCGTCGCTGATTCGGAGCGGTGAGCGTTCGCGTTTGCGCCGCGTCCTTCGCCTCGAGCGGGCTCGCGCTCGAGGGGCGCGCGAGCAGTGCCGCGAGCGTGGGCGGCGACGGATCGGACCGACGACGAACGGCTTGTGCGCGTGGTGGTGCGCGACGGGCAGAGGCGCGTCGCGCGCGAGCAGTACATCGAACCACGCTCGTTGCTCGGCGCCGGTTTCTGCGCTGACAGCACGTACATGCGGTGCGTCGACATGCCCACCGAGGGAGTGCACTTGGAGCCGGGCTGGGACTGGCGGATCGAGCTCGAGCCGCTCGTGCCGAACTTGTGGCCCGGGGAGGCGGTTCGCACGGGGGCCTGAAGCCTGGGGAGGGCTCTCGGACCCATCGTCGGTGGAACGATGCGATCCCCGTCGTGTCCGCGGACCGGATCGAAGCAGGTCGAGGGGGCCCTCGTGCGCGTGTACGAACTTCGACCTGCGCCCCGACGCGCTCGACACGCATCGGCCTGCCATCCATGGCCCAGTTGGCGGCGGTCACGAGCCACACCGCCGACGATTCACCTCACCGCGTCTTCGGTGCTCGAAAGCACGACCTCGGATCGATCCGTTCGAGTGACGGATAGAGCGATCCGAGCCACGAAAGCGTGGAGGGAAGCACGCGGTCGGCTGGTCTTCAGGCCTCGACGCCGGAGGTCCGCCAGCGATCGACCCCCCCAACCCTGCGGTTGGATAATGGGTCGAGGGTCCAGAATGACCCGCGCCCACTTGCGGCAACCCACCTGGCGGGTAGGCTTAAACTACGTAATCCCGCCCTCTGGCCGCGAATCCCCGCGGAGGAAGTGGAACGATGTTCGACGCCGACTCGCCCGGCGCATGGCACTCACGAATCGCCGACGCCGAGCGTCGGCCGCGAGCCATGGCGTTCACGCTTTCCGCTGACGTGCGGATCCCACGCGAAGAGTTCACCGCTCGCGGGCGTCGAAATTCGTGCGTGCTGCGACCTTCGCGACGTGGAACGAGGATCGGACGCGCGCACGAGACCCGCACGCTCACGAGGTCGTCAATCAAGCCATACACCGGGCACGCGGGTCTCAGCCGCACGTCGTGTGTCCGGACCGCCGGCAGATTCCCTGCCGTGAACTTCCCCGCGCGGCTGTTGGAGGTTTCATGAAACTCTTCCCTGCGCTCGCACTGCTCGCGAGCATGACTCTCGCCCCCCCCCCTGGCGTTCGCTCAGTTCGAGCATCGCTACGCAGGCCTGATCTACGACGCGTTCCAGTCCAGTGACGGCTCGAAGCTCTGGACGGTCGAGGATGGCGGGCGCATTCGCCATCGCAATGCCTCGGGTGTCTGGTCGCAGCAGCCAGTCCCGGCGGAGGTGAAGGACGTGCTGCACCGGATCCACTTCCTCGAGCCCGAGTGCCTGGTCGGCTGGGCCGTCGGTCAGGACGGATGGCTGCTCAAGACCGTCAATGGCGGAGCGACCTGGACGGCGCTCTTCCAGAAGCTCACGTACACCGCGTCGAGTGACCTCGCGAACCTGTACGACGTCCATTTCCTCGACGCGAACACGGGTTGGCTCGTCGGAGAGCACGGCGTCTGGTACACGACCACAGGAGGCACGACGGAGGCGTCGTGGTCGAGCGCGACCTTGTACGACGCGCAAGGTCTAGCGATGGGCGTGGAGGGGAACAGCTTCGGCCTGTACGCCATCGATGTAGTGACGCGGGAGGACGAGAAGCTCGCGATGCTCACCGGACAGCCCGGCGTGATCTGGCGCTCGATCGACCCTGACGCCACGGCGTTCCAGGTGGTCTTCGACTTTCAGGGCTGGTGCGAGTCGACCACGACGCCACTGAGCGCGTGCGAAGCCGCTGCCTGCGGCTCCGGCGGTGGGCATCCGACCGCCTGGTTCGAGGCCTGGGACATCGAAATCGGCCGCGGGTCGAGCCCGCTCGCCTTGATGGTCGGAGGCTTTGGGGTCCAGTGCGGGTCGATCTTCGGTTCGACGGATGACGGGACGACGTGGAACAAGGAAGTCCACGAGTGTCAGGCATCCGGCGCGTCCTGCGGCCTTCCTGACTATGCAGACGATACGAGCACTCTCACCGACACGTGGCGCCATCAATCGTTCAAGACGCTGTACGGCGTAGGCATCTTCTACGGCAACAACAGCGCGGTGGCGGCTGGCTACAACGGTCAGCACGTTTTCCGTGACCCCTTGACGGCGAATCCGGTCTTGTGGCGTGACCGTTCGGAGTTCTCGAACCGGCCGGTCGAAGCGACGACGGCAACGGTGTTTCCGCTCTACGGCGCTGTCGCCGATGAGAACACAGAATCGACGGGTTCTGCGTTCTTGCTCGGCTCCGGTGGCCATGTGCGGCACACGACGACGGGCATGACCAACTGGGGGCACGATATTCAAGGAAGTCCATTCCGGACGACGGACGTTCACTTCGAGACGGCGTCGACAGGTTGGCGGATTGGGCAGTTCTTCAGAATCACGAAGACGACTACCGGTGGTTCTGACTGGGATGAGCAAGACCCCCGGCCGGTCCTGGGGACATCTGGGCTTGTAGCAATCACATTCAAGCCGGGTGGCATGGACGGCATTACGGTCGGTGCCCCGGACAATAGGGCTGCGCCTGATACGCTCTATCAGTACCAACCCAAGATCCTGCGCACGAACAATGGTGGATTCACGTTCTGGCAAGAACCCACCCTCGTGACTCTTCTAGA
>Ga0105044_10003185_pt1 | contig 22472 bp, 19 predicted proteins | sample MAT01_FD_78092 | JGI IMG/M metagenome (GOLD analysis project Ga0105044, IMG submission 78092) | Freshwater microbial communities from Lake Fryxell liftoff mats and glacier meltwater in Antarctica - MAT-01 | ecosystem: Environmental > Aquatic > Freshwater > Ice > Liftoff microbial mat | place...
ATGCAGCACCTCACTGTCTTCAAGCAACTGAATAGATTCTACCGAGGGCATGCGGCTAAAAAAACTTTTCGGCGACACCACAATACTTCCCGCCTTGTAAAGCTCTTCCACATGCTTGCGCCCACCGATATAGCGAAATGCCATGGCAAAGCCACTGTTTAAAAAATACGCGTGATCGGCAACTTTCGCAATCTCCACAAGACAATGATTCTTCGGCAAGGAGAGTATCAAGACGCGTTTTTTTAAATCAGATTCAAAGCCTTCAGACAAAGGACTCATCGCATTCAATTGCGCAAATAACTTTGTTAGCATGACGGTAAAATAAAAGTGGAGTCCCTGTGTTCTCCATACTCTTTCTCAGGCGAGAATTACCTACAAACGCCTCGGTTTTTTTTAAACGAAAATTCGGTCACGTCCTATCCAATTTTGATACCACAAACTCAACAGAAGAGCACCTACAATTAAGGCAATTATTTAGTAACCTTTATTTTCAAATGGGTGATCAAATCCAGAAAGTATTTTTCTGACCAGATCGCCAACCTGCTGGAATTCGATATAAATCGGCTGATGTCTGCTTTCATTCGAGCCATGTTTACAGTCCTAATTCGTTTGGTCAACAAAATCCTGAATTCATCTTCTGTAATAGTCTCTTTTTCCCAATCGCCACTATCACGTGCACGCAATGCGAAATGGTTTAATTCCAGCGGTACTCCTTTCTTAATATACCATTCCATGTCATACCAGTCACGACCCTTAATTTCCGATTATCTGTTATGAAAAATGCAATCAAGGACATGTCAGGCGTCTGGACTAAAGGCATCTCCCAACGCGCCCAGCCGTTTAGTTGTAAAACAGTTAATAGCCTGATAGTAAGAAAATTTGAGGTGGAGATTTTGAGCAGCCCGACTGAAATGAATAAAAATTTCAGCGTTTGATCTTGAGATATTGTGTTGACTACAACCGTTTCGTTTATCTATAATTTCTTAGACTCAAATTTGGGTAGTTTTAGTAAGCGGCTGACAAATAGAAAAAATTGCCAAGGATTATTGCGATTGAATTTACAATCTCGCCCTCATAAATTTAATTTAAGATTTGAAGGAGTACGCGAAGCGTTTGAGTTTGTTTTGGAACTCTTCAAGATAGAGTGCCTTAATGGCGTCTTCGAGGAAGGATCGGCTGATGAGTTCCGCGATAGCCTCTTCCTGCTTAATGAATTGCTCAATCTCTTGTTTTATGATTGCTTCGGACAGACTGGCTCTTATGCCTAAGGTAAAAAAGTCATCGTAGGCATAGAAGCCGTTGGCTTTGTGGCTTTCGGTTGCGTAGTCGTCTGCGAAAAGGCCGTTCTTGAATGCTACATCCGTGTCTTTAACGTGGATACGGGAACAGACCAAATCATAGGCCGGGCTGAGTATGAAGTCCCCGGCATCTGTTTCCAATAATGAAAAGTTTTTTAGATGCGCATCGCCATTGGAGAAGGCGTAATTGAATAATACTAGCCTGAAAAGCTTGCGGGACTCTACCGCATAGGGGCCAACAAACTGTTTTAATATTCTGAACAAGTCTTCAGCGGAGGCTTCGTACTTGAAGTCGTCTCCAGCTGTGTCTTTGGTTTTGCCAAACAACGTAGCGAAGTCTTCCATCCTGCGCTTGGTGCCGTCTGGCTTGTAATCAAATCTGCGGGTGATGTAGGCTGCTCTGTCGTCCTGGAAAAAGAGTAAGGCGTTGCCCGCTGTGTTGATGCCGAAGATTTGCTCGGCAATTTGCATCGTAAGGTGTTCATTGGCGGGGAGCTGTTCTACCTTTAATAAATCAGAAGGGATGGGTTTGAGAATGTATTGTCCCATCTCACCTTCGCGTGTGAGACGAAGTTTATTTTTATCGAGTATTAACGAGAGCTTGATCTGTACACCAGAAATACTAATACGTTTGCGGTTTTCAATAAATGCTTCCTTAACCCTTTCATCATTTTCCGGAGATGCGAACGGCAATACATGGTTAACTTTCTTGCCCTGAAAAACATTGCGCAACGCTGCAGGACTGTAAGTAGTGAAACCTGCCTTTAGTGTTGATGGGCAGCGATCAATTTTCATTTGTCAATGGCTTAACGGTGATCGCTCCTATCGTATCTGTTCCTGCTGTGTTTAACAATAAAGAAAAACTATCATTCTCATCAATCTGTAACTGGCGGGACTGAAGCTTTTTGTTAACACCTTCGGCCAGCATGTTAAAAAAAAATGGAAATAAAATCTTACTGCGATGTTCTTGCACGCGCTTCGATAGGGTGAGGCTAATAGCAGGTTTGGTATTGTCGTGGAAACAATCATTATCATAACGGAAGACATACTCTTTCTCATCCGTGAAGGTTAATCTCCCAGCCAGTTCCCCATTATTATATACGAGTGCCTCTTTCATGTGCTAACCGTTAACCTTTCTTCTTAACTTCCATTTTTACCTCCATTCCCAGAACCTCTGCAATGCGCACAAGCACTTCAAGTGTGGGATTCGTGACACCTCTTTCAAGCCTGATCACGGTATTAATGTTAACCCTTGCCAACTCTGCCACCTCCGGCTGGGTAATCTTCAGGGCTTTTCGTCTTTCACGTATCTCTTTGCCTATAGTGGAGTGAAAAGACATTATAATGTTTTTTTTGATTCAAAAATAGGAAATAATTGGTAATAATGATATTAAAATGACATTATAATGTTTATTAAATATCATAAATATGAGTACATGACAAAAATTATACTGAAATGATACTAAAGTGTTTTTTTTGTAGCATTTATACTTCGGCATATAGGCTCGAATTGAACCCAAACCCAAATGCATCAGATTGAGCATTTGGACTGGACTTCAGCGAATCCTGCACCGAGGATTTCTCAATTGTCAGTTGCAAGGTTCACTTTGCGAGGTGGTTGCTATAGTATTTTGAAACATACAAGTCATCGAGGCTGCCAACGGCATTGAAATACTGAACAACTATCCCAATCAGCCTTTGCATATGAAAATGGTGTACCCAATTGTTGCAACTAACGATACATTAATTTATCCGTCAGCGCTAGGTAAGAAAAACTCATGATGAGCATCTCAAAATCGAAATTTTAAACGCTTCGATTCCGGTTTTTCGGAATCAGCAAGATGTACGAATGCTGGCGCATTCGTACAAGACTCCTTAAAAGTTCTCAAATGAAAAGTCTCGGAACTCGGCTTTTCAAGTATTTAAAATGTCCGGAATTATATTGAATTTATTTTTTCGTAATCACCAACCGCCGCTGGAAATGTCACCTGGCTTCCTATCTTTTTCAATAAGACAATTCTGATTCGTAATAACATCTACAGAAAATTTTTTGAAACGCCTTTATTTTCTTTCTGATAACGAAAATTTTGGGAGGGTACCAGAACCCTTGTAACTGTTTTCAAAAACAAAGTCACACCTTCTTTGCACCATAATTACAAAACAAGATTATGGCCACAACAATTGCCCCCTCGAAGAAACAACGACCCACGTTAACCCTGTCACTTTCTACTTCCTGCCGCCGACTATGGACTATCGACTTTACACATTCAACTCTCGCCCGTGGACTTTCTACTTCTCTCCACTTTCCCCGTTCCATTTTGGCCTGTAGTCTGCGTACTTATCGACCATCGACCAACGACTACCAATTACTCCCGACTTGCGACCTTAAACTTTCCTCCCTTTCACTTTATGCTTTCTACTTTAAACTCATTAAGTATGACCCGAAAAAAAGTTGACCCCGCACAAAAGCTAACCCGTAAGATCACCATCCGCGTGTCAATTCCATTCTATCAGAAAATGGAAAAATGGCTCACCCAAAGCAACTGCCAGACAATCGCAGAGCTCGCTCGCAGCATCGTGTACAAAGAAAAGATTATCTGGTATCACAAAAATGCTGAACTCGAATCCACCGCACTTGAACTGGCCACCATTAGAAAAGAACTCAACGCGATAGGTCACAACATCAACCAAATCACTCACCACTTCCACCTCGCAGATACCTCCAGTCAGAAAATGTTTCAAACACTCAAGGTAGGCGAGGAATACAAGAAGGTCAGTGTCAAGGTCGATCAACTCCTCGTCATGGTCTCAGAAATTTCTGAAACATGGTTGCAAAAGTGAATGCTGGAAAAAACATAAGAGCCATTCTCAACTACAACGAGAACAAGGTACGCGAAGGTGTTGCTACCTGCATCCATGAAAACCTCTTTGGACAACACGTCAACACACTAACCTTCACAACCAAACTCAACGGATTTGAAAATTTTCTCAACCGTAACCAAAGAGCGACCACAAAAGCTGTCCACATCTCTCTGAACTTTCATGCCAGCGAAACCCTCAGCACCAACACGCTCCGCGAAATCGCTTCAACCTACATGGATAAAATCGGTTTCGGAAACCAACCCTACTTGGTCTATCAACATAAAGATGCCGCCCATCCCCACATTCACATCGTCACCACAAACATCACTCAAAATGGAAAACGCATCCTTCTTTACAACATCGGAAAAAACCAATCCGAGAAAGCCCGAAAAGAAGTAGAAAAAGACTTTCACCTCGTGCGCGCCGAAGACAAAACAAAATCGAAAAACCTCGTTCACCCAATCGACGTCCATCGCGCACAATACGGAAAATCAGAAACCAAACGCAGCATCGCCAGCGCGGTTTTGCTCGTCACCAAAAATTATAAATTCTCCTCACTCCCCGAATTCAATGCCGTTCTACGTCAGTTCAATGTCGTGGCAGATCGTGGCACCGAAAAGATGCAGATGTATAAGAAAAAGGGCCTGCTCTACAGTTTGCTCAACGACCAAGGAAATAAAGTAGGCATCCCCATAAAAGCAAGTTCACTATACTACAAGCCAACACTTCCCAACCTCGAAAGGCAATTCAAAACCAATGATCTCCTAAAACAACCCCATAAAGAACGGCTCCGAACCTGCATCGACAAGTGCCTTCGCGATTCCAAAAGCACCGCGGATTTTGGCAAAGCACTGCATGGTGAAAGCATCTATGTGCTCCTTAGACAGGCAGCCGATGGACGAACCTATGGCATTACCTTCGTTGACAACAAAAGCCAAACTGTTTTCAACGGCAGCAACCTCGGTAAAGGTTACACAGCAAAGGCTATCCTCGAACAAATGTCCGACACTTCATTCAAAGGTGGTTCCATCAATACCTCTCCGCCAGACACCGAGACCACACAACCACAAAAATTTATTGAACTAAATCTGGGAGCCGCAGACCTCATCAAGGATCTTGTAACTGCAGAGCAACACGACTTCACCTCACCCGATGCCGCAATAAAAAAACGCAGGAAGAAAAAACGAAAACACCTCTAACTGCTATGGACTATCGACTATTGACCTTAAGACCGTTTGGCTTTCAACTTTCAGCTTTTCACTTTTTACTCAAGACTATGGACTCGTTACTCAGGACTAACGACTATCGACTGTGGACTAACGACTCTTTACCAACGACTAACGACTAAAAAAATGGCTACCGGCGAAAACGAACAAGCACTGCAAAAAATAATCGACTTCATTCGACTGATGAGCGTCATACTATTACTCTTTCATTTTTATTTCTTCTGTCATCAGGTATTACAACATTGGCACCTGACGCTGGAGCTTGTCGATCAGATTACAAGATCCATCTCAAAGACTGGACTATTCACCAACATCTATAATTCCAAACTCCTTGTCTTGGCGCTGTTGACCATCTCACTAGTAGGAGCGAAAGGAAAGAAAAATGAAAACCTGTCTATTAAGACGATCCTATATTATTGGCTAAGTGGTTTGGTAATTTTTTTGTCAAGCCATTTCATGCTCATGCTGCCACTTGAGAATAACATCCTGACTGCAAACTATATTCTAATCACTTCCATTGGCTATCTGCTAATTCTTGCTGGTGGCACATTACTTTCCCGATTGCTGCAAATCAAATTGCGCAATGACATCTTCAATAAACTCAATGAATCCTTTCCACAGGAAGAACGATTGATTGAAAACGAATACTCAATCAACCTTCCCGCTACCTATACATTGAAAGGCCAAAAAAGGCAAAGTTGGATCAATATCATTAACCCGTTTCGATCGTCTCTGGTGATCGGAACACCAGGAGCGGGTAAATCCTATTTCGTCATTCGCCATATCATCACCCAACATATTCGTAAAGCGTTCACCATGTTCATCTACGATTTCAAATACGACGACCTTTCTCGTATCGCCTACAACACACTGCTCAAGAACACAGCAGGCTATAAAATACCACCGAAATTCTATGTGATCAACTTTGATGACCTATCTCGCACACACCGATGCAACCCCTTAGACCCTTCAACGATGGACGACATCACCGATGCCACCGAATCCTCGCGAACCATCATGCTTGGGCTCAACCGCGACTGGATTAAAAAGCAGGGTGATTTTTTTGTTGAATCTCCTATCAATTTTGTAACCGCCATCATCTGGTTCTTGAAGAAACATGAAGGCGGCCGCTATTGCACATTACCCCATGTGATCGAGTTGATGCAACTTGACTATCCACACCTCTTTAAATTGCTGCGGTCCGAACCTGAAATCGAAGTGTTAATCAACCCCTTTGAATCCGCCTTTCGCAACGAAGCGATGGAACAACTAGAAGGGCAGGTCGCCAGCGCAAAAATTGGCATGGCACGACTGTCATCACCTCAACTATACTATGTGCTTTCCGGAAATGATTTCACTCTCGACATCAACAACACGGCAGAACCCAAAATAGTGTGCATGGGCAACAATCCCCAGAAGCAACAGATTTATGGCGCCGTACTATCCCTCTACATCTCACGTGTCATCAAACTGGTCAATAGAAAGCAACAACAGAAATGCAGCCTCGTATTCGATGAGTTCCCCACCATTTATTTTAATGGCATCGACAGCCTGATTGCAACTGCAAGAGCCAACAAAGTCGCAACCACACTGGCCGTTCAGGACTACAGCCAACTGAAAAAAGATTATGGCCGCGATCAGGCCGAGGTGATCATGAACATCGTCGGCAATGTCATTAGCGGCCAGGTAGTAGGGGAGACCTCCAAACTTTTATCTGAACGCTTTGGAAAGATTGTGCAAGAACGCGAGAGCATCTCCATCAACGCCTCCGATACATCCGTCAGCCGATCTACACAATTGGATTCAGCGATTCCACCCTCGAAAATTGCGTCGCTCTCCTCCGGCGAGTTTGTCGGCACCGTAGCCGATGACCCGAATCAAAAAATTGATCTCAAAGTCTTTCACGCAGAAATTATAAACGACCACGCAGCCATCCACCTCGAAGAATCAAACTACCAACCCATACCGGCCATCCGCTCCATCACGCCGTATGAAATTCAACAAAACTACTTCCGCATAAAAGATGACATCAAAGAAATCCTCAACAAGAAACTAAGCTCCTGATACCCTATGAAAAATTCTGACATCACTTCGTTCACCAGGCTGCTTCTTGATACAATAAAGAAGCAGCTTGACGCGCTCGCAGAAGAGCAATACCCGCCACTTGTTCATACCAGCAAAGCAAAAACAATTGTTAAAACGCAGATTGTCGAACTAAAGAATTTCGTCTACGCCTATACCTTCAAATCTCCTTCCGAGGAAATTGCCTTCTTTAAAGAGCTGAAACCTCTATTTTATAGTCAATACTACTATTACTGCAAACTGCTCGACTTGAATTTAAACGAACCATTGGCCGATAGAATCTCAATCGAGAATTATTTCAAGACAGAATTGACGCACTTATATGAGTTCATTCAACGACATCGCGAGTTTTATACGTACTCCCTCTCGGGATACACACATCTGGATGACAAATATTTTACCCGATGCAACACCATTTCGAATGACCTTGAAATTGACCGGCAATTCTCAACAGGCTTCGACAATCTCCTGGCAATGATCATGGCCAATCAAATGCTTAAGGAATACCTAACTTCAGCACTTAAAAAACTACAGCCTGAGCAAGGAAACGTTCCATCATGCCTGAAGTGGACTGCCTCTAAAACATCCCTGATTGAGTTACTCTATGCCCTCCAATCAGCAGAGGCGTTAAACTACGGAAAGTATGATCTCAAACAAGTCGCCTCTTGCTTTGAAGCATTTTTTGATGTGAAACTCGGCAACTACTACCGCGTCTTTCAGGACATCCGCCTACGAAAAAACGGTCGGACAAATTTTCTCGACCAACTCAAAGAAAATTTTACACAACGAATGGATGAGTTTGACTAAATACTTTCCACTTTGGACGGTCGACCGTGGACTATCGACTTTTCACTATCGGCTATCGACTTTCTACTTTGACGTTTCAACTATGGACTATGAACTTTCTACTTTCCACTTTCCGCTTTCTTCTTTTTCCTCTCCACTTCAGCCGCTTATGGAGAAGTAAGTAAATCCACAAAGAATTTCCGTACTTTATGCCTCCGAAGCCAGTGATTGCGAAGAGCAAATGCCCGTAAAATGGAAAAGATAGTTTTTATTATTGATGATGATCCCATTTACCTTAAGTTCATGGAGAACCATTTCAGGCAATTGGATGAATACCAGACACAGGTGTTTCTCAATGGATCGGAAGCGTTAAAAGCACTTTAGCAGGTTGAACCCTACCTTATCATTTTGGACCATATCTTCCTCAATGACCCCGACAAGACCGGCCTCGACTACCTCGCCGCAATCCGAAAGCAAAATTCGAAAGTTCCCGTCATCTACATCACCGTCGTCAACGAGGAAATTCTTCGATCCAAATCAAAGAGGCTTAACGTTATCGATTACATCCTTAAAAATGATGCCTTCCTCATTCACCTGCGTACCGCCTTGGACAAAGTCGCCGCCACTCCGAAAAAGAATTTGCTAAAGAAGTTTTTCGGCCGATAATATATCACCTCACAGTGTCGAATAAAAAATAGCATCCCGCAGATAAAATTCCGATGAGTCTCCGCATTGCCCGACTGCTGTCATAATCACTTCGAAGAAAAAACAAAGAAATCTCTCCCAACTTCCTCCCAAGTTGTGAAAATACATTTTCGCGAGTACACACATTCGCCTCCGGCTCAGGGTAACGTCAAAACGCGTGGATGGCATAAATCATACAATATGAACAAACAACAAAATAAAATTTCCAACCTCGATCTTCCCATCGCTGAGATAATCCGCGAAGCATTAAGTGACTTATCAAATCGCACGCGAAAAGACATACTCAGGTTGATGACTGAAGATGAGTTCATCAGTCAACGCGTTGACCTCTATCTAGCCGAATTCGAGACAGCAATGCACCATGGTGCCGATGAGTTGGGATGCAAAGAGATTGCTATGAAGGAGTGCCTCAGCGGAATAAGTGAAAACCATGGATAGGTTTTCAAAACGACAAGCATACAACAACAGTTTAACACTGTTCAAAGAATTGCTCAAGCAAAATCCATCCGGCGAAGCATTAGCGCAAATTCAATTCACCGGCTTTGGTGCGCTGAAGGAATTGCTGCTTCCCCTTGATAATCACTCGGCCTGGAATACAGAAGATCTGAGATATGAGAAAGAAGTAATTGAAATCCATCAACTTCTCAAAGATCACTTTGGCGATCATTATAAGTCGGCAGTCGCCAGCCTGAAAAACAGCCTCCTTTCGTCTTTCTACACACCACCCTTCATTATCGATCCCCTAGTAAAAGAAATCGCACAGAATGTAAATAGTATAAAAACAATTCTAGAACCTGCAGCCGGTACTGGCAATTTTATCAATGCATTGAACCAATCTTTTCCGCACAGTACCATTACAGGAATTGAAAAGGATGATTCAACATTCAAAATCCTGAAAGCCATTCATCCTAATATAGAGACCATTCACTCAGGCTACGAGGATTTCAAGAACCGGAATTTTGACCTGGTGATCAGCAACATTCCGTTTGGCAATGTCAGTGTGTTTGATGATAAGATATTTCGGGAGGCTGTACCTGCAAAGATCAAAGCCACCACACGAATCCATAATTACTATTTCGTAAAATCATTAGACAACCTAAAAGAAGGCGGAATTCTTGCCTTTGTTACTACCAGCGGAATGATGGACAGTCCGGGGAACAGAGAAATCAGAGAACACCTGATGAAAAATTCTGATCTAATCACAGCCATCCGACTTCCCAACAATGTATTCGAAGGTGCCGGAACATTTCCTGTCACGGACATCGTATTGCTTCGAAAACATTCCGGCAAACGGAATGTGTCATCACAAGAAAAAAAATTCATTGAATCAGAAAAGATAGATGTGCCTGACGAAAAAGGACTCTCGACCACAGTCGATATAAATGCCTTCTTTAAACAACATCTGGAAAATGCGTTGGGCACATTCATAGCAGGTGGCCAGTATGGAGGCAGTTCCCTGGACGTGCTTCCCACGCAAGGCGCAACCAAGGCACTTATTTCAGAATCTATACGCACCCTTGTCAACAACGGATACAACGATCTCAGCAACGTTGTTGAAGTCATACCAAATCATGAGTCATCCACCAAGTCCTCCAATAAACTTCCGATCGATCATCCTGATTACAAGGTTCTGAAAAGGGGCAACCTGATTGTGCACAAACAAAAGGTTGGAACAATTGACTACGAGGGAACAGAGAAAGTGGTTATACCACAGCCGGCAATCAAAGACATTGGCAAAGCCCTTCAAACTATCAGTCTGCGAAATACATTCAACAGACTAGTAAAAGCCGAACTAGACGGAAATGAAGCCAAAATGAAAGTATATCGGCAAGAACTAAATGACCAGTATGATCAATTCATTTTCCGACATGGAAACCTGAATCTCGCGTCGACAAAGAAATTATTGATGTTGGATGCGGAAGGTTTTAACGTGCTCTCCCTCGAACGATTACAGAACAGGCAGTATACCAAGGCAGACATTTTCTTCCGTCAAATAAACAACGTTGCAAAAATCTATGCTAAACCAGAATCCTTAAAAGATGGCGTCCTACTTTCATTAAATGCTCACAATGCAGTCAATATTGATTTCATTTCTTCTATCATGCAAAAACATCCCGATGAAATTGTCAGAACCGGATTAGATCAACAAATCTTTTTCCAGGACATAGAAATGAAATCCCCTGCTAAATACGTCACGAAAGACGAGTTCCTCAGTGGCAACGTCATTCGCAAGATCGAAGCCTGGGAAGACTTACAACGTTCTCGTAATTCCAGGACTGAATTTTCCGCGCTCACCGACACCGATGTTGAAAACCATTTAGAACGATTAAAAGAAGTAAGACCTGTTTTTCTCAAACGTGAACTCATAGACATTAATATCGGCGAGCGTTGGATACCCATTGACATCTATGAAAGTTTCGCCGAACATGTGTTCAAGGAAAAAACAGATATAAAATATTTGGAATCATCCGACTTATACCTAATCAACGTGCCAAGGTATAGCAACGAGGAAAGCATCACCTACGCAGCTTCCACCCACAGCGGGAAAATATCCGGCAGCAAGATTATGGAGTACGCAATGGCGGATACGCAACCATACTTACAAATACGAATTCCTGAGACTACCCCACCCAAATATGCGCCCGACCTTGATGGAATGAAGAATGTAGAAATGAAAATAAAGGAAGTGAAGGACGAATTTGAAAACTTTTTAAATAGCCGGGAAGATGTAACACAACGAATTGAAGAGTTGTATAACCGAAACATCAACAACTCAGTTAAACGACATTATGACGGCACCCACCTTCAGCTGACAGGACTGAATCATTTCTCTCCACGCGACCATCAAAAAGATGCAGTCTGGATGCTACTGCAACAGGATGGTGGCATTGCGGATCATAAAGTGGGCGCGGGCAAAACGCTGATCATGGTGGCCGCGGCAATGGAAATGCGAAGGCTAGGCATTGCAAATAAGCCCCTGATCATTTGCATGAAATCCAATGTGGCCGACATCGCAAAAGATTTTCTAAAATCATACCCAAGTGCAAAAGTACTTGCACCCGATCCCCAAAGAGATTTTACCAAACAAAAGCGACAACAGATTTTTGCCAGCATCGCTGCCAATGACTGGGATGCAGTCATCATTACCCATGACATGTTCATGGCCATTCCACAGTCGCCCAAAATCAAGAAGGAAATTCTGGAACAGGAGCTAAATAATCTGGAAGATGATTTAAAAGCCGTTTCTGAAAATCGCACCCTGTCCAAACGTGTGCTCAAAGGTCTGGAGGGTCGGAAACAAAATCTTAGCGTCAGGCTTAGGATGACAGACGCTGCCATCCAACGCGATGAGAATATTTTGGATTTCGCCAAAATGGGCTTTGATCATATCTTCATTGACGAGAGTCAGGAATTCAAGAACCTTCATTTCACCACGCGTCATCAGCAGGTAGCTGGTCTTGGTGATCCTTCAGGAAGCCAGCGAGCGCTCAACTTGGAGTTTGCTATCCGCACAATCCAAAAAAACAAAGGCGGTGACAAAGGAGCGACGTTGCTTTCAGGAACGACAATCAGCAACAGCCTCGTCGAACTTTACCTGTTGTTCAAATACCTGCGACCCGAAAAACTAAATGAGTTAAAGATTAACTCCTTCGACGCGTGGGCAAAGATGTATGCTCGCAAAAGCGCAACCTACGAATTCTCTGTTACCAATGAATTGAAGATGAAGGAACGTTACCGCGAATTCATCAAAGTGCCGGAACTGGCAAGATTTTATGCTGAGGTCACCCATGTTGTGAACGATCATAATTTGAAAATAGACAAGCCGCGCGTAGAAAATATTGTCGTCAACATCGACCCTACCGAAAGTCAACAGCAATACACGCAAAAGCTCATCAACTTTACCAAAACAAAAGATCCTTCCCATGTCGATCTTACCTTTGACAAGAATGAAATGAATGCCTTCATGCTCATCGCCACCAATCTGGCCAAGAAGATGAGCCTCGATATGCGACTAATCAATCCCACGCAATATGAATTTGAACCAGCAGGTAAAATCGGAAGGCTGTGTAAGAACGTAGCAGAGGAGTACAAAGACAGTCAGCACTACAAAGGCACACAGTTGATATTCAGTGACATCGGAACCCCCACAGGCAGCGGATTTAATTTGTATGCAGAGATCAAAAGAGTATTGGTGGCGCATCACGATCTTTCCCCAGATGAAATCCAATTCATTCACGATCATGAGTCAAAAACAAAAAAAGAAAAACTGTTCCAGGATGTCAACAATGGCGAGGTCCGTGTGTTAATAGGTAGTACAAAAAAATTGGGCACGGGAGTCAACGTCCAGCAGCGAACCATCGCCATGCACCACCTCGATATTCCATGGCGTCCTAGTGACCTTGAGCAACGTACCGGGCGTGGTGGACGACAAGGAAACCAAATGGCCAAACAATACCGTGAGAATACGGTGCGCAACTACGTATATGCTGTGAACAGAACCCTCGATGCTTATCAATTCAATATTCTTTCGAATAAACAAAAATTTATCAGTCAGATAAAAAATAGCTCCATCGATCAACGCAAAATTGATGAGGGCGCTTTCGATCAAGAGGGCGGTATGAACTTCGGTGAATACGTCGCCTTACTAAGTGGCAACACAGACCTGTTAGATAAGGTGCGTTTGGAGAAAAAGTTGTATGACCTCGAACGAAGTTATCAGGTATTTTTAAAACGTAAATCAGAAGCTGAATTTTATGTTAACCTCAATACACGAGATCAAAGAACAAAGGAAGTTACATTGACGAAACTGGAAGCAGATTGGAAACCCATTCAAGCTCTTGATCTGGAAAAGACACCTATTTTAATCGCCGGAAAATTTATGGAAGACAGGAAAATAATTGGTGAAATGCTGCACCAAAAAATAGATAACTTAAAAAAGAATGGTAACAGAGACGAAAGCACAATAGCAGAGTTGCTTGACTTTAGATTGAAATACAATCCCCTCCAATCGAAGGTATATGTAGTCAGTAAATCAGGGCTGAACTACAGCTATGCCGAAGGTAAACTACATGAAAGCCCTGCCTTGGCCGGGCGATATATTATTGACTCCGTTAAACGACTTCCAAAAGTGATTGACAGCACAAAAGACTCAATTCACACAATAGAAAAAAAAATTGTTACCTATCAGCACGAGCTAACGCTTGAGTTCAAAGATAAATCCACAATTAAAGAACTAAAGCAACAACTTGCAGACCTCACGGTCAGACTGGAAAAGGCACTAACGCCGCAAAAAGAACTACAACCGATCATTGCTGAAGAACCTAAGTCGAAATTCGAAACAAAGAAAAAGGGTTACAAAAAGAAGGCAAGGATGGTATAAAGTTAAAAATCAACTCTACCTGACCCCTTAAAATTCTTTGGTTCCGAATACGCACTGCCGCAAAAGATCGCGCCAGCACTCATCCCGCAGGCTTATTTTCCAGATCCTAATTTCAAATCATCCGCAGCAAGTAAGAAATAAACCAGCGGGATTCGCCCTCGTACCCTCGGGTCTGCTGTCACGACTTTTGCTTTCGACAGCGGCATTCTTCACAGGGCAGCCTACTTTGTCCAGCAAGCACACCGCATTCAGTCGTCATGCATTCTACTTCACTCCGCTACATTTCGCCACAACCCGATGCGCGTTCAGTTTGGGTTACTTGCCATCACATAATCAACACACTTAACCACAATCCTGAACGTGCTCCCACCGCACACATTCCACTACGTTCCGTTTCATTTATTTCCTCCTTCACTTGGTAAGCTTGCAGTCCACCGGCTGCCCATTGTACCTTACTGTACTCGCATATAAAAACTTTCAAAAAAAATCTTTCCCAACTTCCCCCCAAGTTGTGAATATCATTTTTCCGTAACGCACACCTTCGCCTTTGTAATCAAACACAAAGGCTATGCTCGAATCAATTTCCTGGCAAGATTTTTTTACCACCCTCGCAATTCTGGTAGGCACCTATTACCTCGTTACGTCACTACTACTCTACAATAAGGAACTCGTCAGTCTGGTCCGAAAAAAATCGTTGCCAACAACTCAGCAAGAACTTCCAATAAAAAATCTGAGTGGAGCTAACCAGAACCTCATGGGCGAGATCAGGTACAACTCCCCAATGACCACGAAAGAAAATATAGTCGAATCGCAGGAACTCGCCTTTAAGTCCGACAACAGGGAAGAGGAAGAAGTAATCACAAAGACCAATTCAACCGAAGCCCTGCTTGTCGGCACCATCGCAGATCTCCTGCAAGAATTGAAAACCCTCATAAATATTGTGTCCCATAATACCATGGAAGAAAGCAGTCCACTGTTTCGTGCCATACTCACCAACTATCCGCAATTGGTAGGATCCCATTATCAGGAAGCAATTAGTCTCTTCATCTATGCGACCACCAAAGAACAATGTGAATTCACACTCGAACTTGATCAAATAAAATCCTGGTGGCCGTCAACCAACACCTCCAACTAAAATTAAATTCCACCTAAAAAATAATACTGTATGAAAAAAACTAATCAACCCATCACTAAAAAAATCATCAGAGCTTCTTTAATGCTCTTCCTTTTTGCTTTCACCATCTTTCTCTCAGCCAATGCACAAGATGGTAACGCCGGAATCAATGAAGCCACACTTCGAATCCGAAGTTATTTCGCCACCGGCACCAACCTCATGTACGCCATTGGTGCAATCCTCGGTCTGGTCGGTGCCGTCAAGGTGTATCAAAAATGGAACAGCGGCGATCCCGACACCGGAAAAGTAGCCGCCGCATGGTTCGGCAGCTGCGTCTTCCTCGTAATCGTCGCCACCGTCCTCCGCTCATTCTTCGGAGTATGACTTTTTGATTTTGAACTTTAAACTTTCTGCTTTCAACCTTAAACTTTTCACTTTAAACTTTTTTAAATCATGTCAAGCGTTTATAAAATCAACAAAGGCATCAACAAACCCATTGAGTTCAAAGGACTCAAAGCCCAATACATCGCCTATCTAGCAATCGGACTCGTCACCCTGCTAATCCTATTCGCCATACTATACATCGCAGGAGTCAACATGTTCGTCTGCCTCGCACTCATCGTCATCCTCGGTACTTCTTTGTTCATGTCCGTCTATAGCCTCAGCGACAAGTACGGCCAACATGGACTCTTAAAAAAGATAGCACAACGAAGTCTTCCGCATTTCCTCAAAGTATCCACGCGAAAAGTATTTCTCAACCTAACCCATATGCCAAATAGTTATCTAAATGAATCGTAGCGCAGCATGGCAGAACAGCGAGACGGCGAGCTGGCAAGTGGGAGGAAGCATCGTTCTGCCTAGCCTTTTTTGCACACTTTTTTTGGCAATGCAAAAAACTGTGAGCCAGTCCGGCTTGAGAACACTCCCTAAAAAAAGGTATAGCTGACATTAAATCAAAAACGGAAAAAATGAATTTTGAAAAAGTCTTCCCCATCTATAAAATCGAACAAGATTGTATCCTGTCCAAACAAGGCGACGTTACCATCGCCTATAAAGTCACACTCCCTGAAATCTTCACGCTTTCCGATCAAGAATACGAAGCTTTTCATCACACGCTGATCAAAGCAATAAAGGTGCTCCCCGCCAATTCAATCTTTCACAAACAAGATTGGTTCATCGCGCAAAAACATACTGCCAATTTTGAAAACGATGACAACTCGTTTCTTTCCCGCGCCAGCGAACGGTTCTTTAATGAACGCCCTTACCTCGATCACACGTGTTACATCATGTTAACTCGCAAACCTGCCAACCGGCAACCATCAAGTTCGGTTTTCTCAAACCTCATCCGGAAAAATCTCATCCCCGAAGATACCCTCAGCCCACAACGGATGCAGGAATTCCTGGACAGCGCCGGACAATTTGAAAGAATCCTCCAAGACAGCGGATACATAAAAATAACCCGTATCCACAATCAGCAACTAGTCGGCACCAAGACCCAACCCGGACTTCTCGAGCGCTATTGCTTTCTGCTCACAACAACCGACAGACCCGTCATCAAAGACATGCACTTTAAAGACCATCTTCAAATCGGGGATCAGCATTGTCAACTATACTCCCTGGCAGACGTCGAAGATCTGCCAGCACTTTGCGGCTCACGAATAAACTTCGATAAGTACTCAACAGACAAAACAAAATTTAGTGTCGGATTTGCTTCGCCACTTGGTCAACTACTTTCCTGCAATCATATCTTCAATCAATACATTTTCATCGGAGATGTACACAAAACCATCAAGCAACTAGAAAGCAAACGCCTCAGACTTCAATCCCTGTCTGCGTACTCACGCGAAAATGCAATCAGCCGCGATGCTACCAACGATTTTCTCAACGAAGCACTCGCCTCACAACGCACACCCGTAAAGGCACACTTCAATGTCTTGGTGTGGACCGATACGAAACACGAACTGAAGGAAATCAAAACACAAGTCTCTTCAGCACTCGCGCAAATGGACGCGACCGCCAAGCAAGAAACCGACGGCGCCCCACAAATTTATTGGGCCGGACTACCCGGAAACGAAGCAGATTTTCCTATGAACGATACCTTCGACACGTTCGCAGAACAAGCTACATGCTTCCTCAACCTCGAAACAAACTATCAGTCTTCAATCAGCCCGGTCGGCATTCGGCTCGGCGACCGCCTCACCGGGAAACCAATCCACGTAGACATCTCCGACGAACCCGTAAAAAAAGGAATCTGTACCAACCGCAATAAATTTATCCTCGGCCCCTCTGGCAGCGGCAAATCATTCTTTACCAACCACATGGTAAGGGCATATTACGAACAAGGGACGCATGTCGTCATCGTAGACGTCGGTCATTCCTATAAAGGTTTGTGTGATCTCGTCAACGGTTACTACTTCACATACGATGAAGCTAGCCCCATCAAGTTCAATCCCTTTCACATCAACAGCGGCGAGACACTCAACACCGAAAAAAAAGAAAGCATCAAAACATTATTACTCGCCCTCTGGAAGAAGGACGATGAAACCTTCAACCGCTCCGAATATGTAGCTCTCTCCATCGCCCTGAAAATGTATTACGAAACACCCCCTCCGCCTTCTGGAGAAGGGCCGGGGATGAGGTGCTTCAACACCTTCTACGAATTCTTGCGCGACACCTTTGTCGCTATACTCAAAGAAGATCGTGTTAAGGAAAAAGACTTCGATGTCGAAAACTTTCTTTATGTCCTACGCCCATATTATAAGGGTGGTGAATTTGACTACCTATTAAACGCTACCGAAAATCTCGATTTATTAAATGAACGCTTCATCGTTTTCGAACTCGACAACATCAAAGACCATCCAATCCTCTTTCCCGTAGTCACCATCATCATCATGGAAGTGTTCATTTCAAAAATGCGTAAACTAAAAGGCATCCGTAAAATGATCCTCATCGAAGAAGCCTGGAAAGCAATCGCCAAAGAAGGCATGGCCGAATACATCAAATACCTTTTCAAGACCGTTCGCAAATTCTATGGCGAAGCAATCGTAGTCACACAAGAAATTGAAGACATCATCAGTTCACCCATCGTAAAGCAAGCCATCATCAACAACTCCGATTGTAAAATCCTGTTAGATCAAAGTAAATACCAAAATAAATTCGACCTCATCCAACAATTACTCGGACTCACAGAAAAAGAAAAAGCACTAGTCCTCTCCATCAACAAAGCCAACGACCCTGCACGCAAATACAAAGAAGTGTTCATCAGCCTCGGCGGGATACTCTCTAAGGTCTATGCCACCGAAGTATCACTGGAAGAATACCTCGCCTATACCACCGAAGAATCAGAAAAAATGAAAGTCCAGGCATACACAAAAAAATGGAACGGCGATATCCGTAAAGGAATTGCCGAACTCGCCCATGAAATACGAACCGGAATCGCGTAACCAAATTAAATCATGAAAGCCCTTATTCAAAAAATTATAAAACTCATTTCCCTCTCTCCCGATAGCTATCAGGATGGAAAGTGGCTAGGAGTAAGGTCAAGACAAACAATCTTTACTGCAATACTCATTGGGACACTCACACTAGCTGTTGCACCAACCAATCAGGCACATGCGGTAACCCCCATTCTTGAAATTATCAAAAAAGGGGTGATCAAAGTCATCAAAGCAATTGACCTGATGATCCAACGCATGCAAAACAAAACGATCTGGCTGCAAAATGCACAGAAAGTACTCGAGAATAAATTATCACAATTCAAACTCGCGGAAATAGCAGATTGGACAAATCGCCAACGTGAACTATACCGGAAATACTACGACGAACTGTGGCAGGTTCGCAACACACTCGCCACCTACCACCGCATCACGCTCATCATCCAAAGACAAAAACAAATCGTCCAACAATACAAGTTCACTTGGGAAACAGTTAACCAGGACAAACATTTTTCAAAAACCGAACTCGATTACATGTACCAAGTGTATACAGGCATCCTCAATGACAGCCTATATAACCTCGAAGACATACTCCGGGTCATCAACTCCTATAAAACGCAAATGACTGATGCCAAACGATTGGAGATAATCGACACCGCCGGTGACAACATGGACAAGAACTATCACGACTTGCAACAGTTCAACGACCAGAACATTCAACTAAGCCTCAACCGTTCAAAAGATCAGCACGAACTCAATGTAGTACGCAAACTTTACGGCCTACCCTTATGAAAAAATATTACCTAATACATAGTGAAATCGTAGCGATGGCCCGACAGAACGGCGAGGTGGAGCGATTACAAGTGCGCCGAAGCATCGTTCTGTCTAGCCTTTTTTCTACACTTTTTTTGACAATGAAAAAAAGCGTAAGCCCGCCCGGCTTGAGGGAAAAACATAAAAAAATATTCGCATTCAATCAAAGTTTAAATATGCTAAAAAAAACAATGTTCCTCTTCTTAATTCTTCTTTCAGGAATCACCGCCAATGCTCAGACCCGGAACGAATGGTTCAAACAAAAGAAAACTCAAAAAAAATACCTCATAGACCAGATCGCCGCACTCAGAGTCTATCTCGGCAACTTAAAGAAGGGCTATGACATTGCCAGCAAAGGACTCAACACAATTGAGAATATAAAAAATGGCACGGTATCTCTGCATCATGATTTCTTCAGCTCACTCAAATCAGTAAACCCAGCCATCAGCAACTCGGCAAAAGTTGCCGACATCATCGCGTTCCAATTCTATATCATCCGCGAAATGAAAAGTGTCTACACCTTTTGCAAGAACAACAAAAACTTTTCACCAGAAGAACTACGCTACATTGCCCAAGTACTCACCAATATGCTTTTGCTATGTGATGCTAACATCTCCGAACTGTTAGCGATCATTCGAGTCAACGACTTGGAAATGAAAGACGATGAACGAATTCAAAGGATTGACAAAATCTACGAAGACACACTAGATAAGCATGCATTCGTGCAAGCATTCGGCAACGACACCAAAGCACTTGCGCACGTCCGTGAGAAAGAACAAACTGAAATCACTCTACTCAAAACCAACCATGAAATTTAAATCATCATCAATCAATAAGATACTTGCATGCTTGCTGATAATAGCCGGTTGCCATGGAACCACAAAGACACATGCCCAATCAACCGAAGCGCAGCAGTTGTTGCTCAACTGGGAGAAACTTCAATCTCTTGAAGAAATCCTCGACAACATGTACACGGGCTATAAAATCCTTGACAAAGGGTACACAAAAATTAAAAATATCTCCGCTGGCAACTACAGCCTCCATCAATTATTTCTCGATGGACTGATGGCCGTAAATCCCACCGTTCGAAACTACAAACGCATTCCTTTTATAATCAGCTATCAAAAGCTGCTGTTGGAAGAATATAAACGTGCCTACAACCGATTTAAGAACGATCCGCATTTTACGCCAAAGGAAATTCAGTACCTGTTTAATGTCTACAGCTTTCTAATTCAGGCTAGTGCCCGAAACCTCGATGACCTTATCATGATCATCACGGCAACCAAACTGCGTATGACGGACGACGAACGCATGCGCGCCATCGACCGCATCTTTTATGATCTCGAAAGCAAACTCACATTCATCAGAAGCTTCAACAACAGCACCCAAATGCTCGCCATCCAACGCGCACGCTCAGCAAATGATGCACACACCATGCGACAACTATACGGAGTCAACTAAAGAAAATTGATATGAAAAATATTCCCCTTCTCAATAAAAAAATCCTAAAGCCATTCCCCGCTTCCTTTGGAGCGGGGTTAACGGTGAGCTTGCCTGCTGCAGCGTCAGCAAAGGCAGGGTTATTTCTTCTTGTATTTTTTTTGCCGTGTGCCATGCACGCGCAATCATTTACAGGTGAGATCCACAGCCTGCAAAGTGTTTTAGACCAGCTGTATTATGAAATGCTGCCTCTGTGCAGTAAACTCATCGGGGTTGGCCGAGGGCTGGCTGCCTTTGCAGCGCTGTGGTATATCTCTTCGCGCGTATGGCGACATCTCGCCAATGCTGAACCCATCGACTTTTATCCATTGCTAAGACCGTTCGTACTCGGACTTTGTATCCTCATGTTTCCCTACGTGCTGGCAATCATGAACGGAATCTTACAGCCAACCGTAACAGGTACCTCCGCGATGGTCACTGGCTCCAACAACGCTATCACCTATTTACTTAAACTCAAAGAAGATGCAATTAAAAAAACTCCCGCATGGCAAATGTATATCGGAACAGAAGGAAGTGGCGACCGTGATAAATGGTATCGCTATACCCACCCCGATGGAACAAGTGAAGGAACACTAGACGGTATCGGAAACGATATCAAGTTTGCCATGGCGAAAGCCTCCTACAATTTTCGTAACACCGTCAAGCAATGGCTCTCAGAAATCTTGCACATCCTCTATGAAGCGGCAGCCCTCTGCATAAATACGATCCGCACATTTTATCTGATCGTACTGGCAATTCTTGGTCCGATCATCTTTGGACTTTCTGTCTTCGATGGCCTCCAACATACACTCACCGTTTGGATTTCCCGATACATCAATGTCTTCCTCTGGCTACCCGTCGCAAACATCTTCGGCGCCATCATCGGGAAAGTTCAGGAGAACATGCTTCGCATAGACATCCAGCAAGTCATCAAGTACGGCGACACATTCTTTAGTTCCAACGACACCGCATACTTGATATTTCTGATCATGGGTATCATCGGATACTTCACCGTACCCAGCGTCGCCAACTACATCGTCCACGCGGGCGGCGGCAATACCCTATTATATAAGACTTCAAATGTATTTAGCGGTGGTTCGCGCGCGGTTGTCAGTACAACGATTGCAGCGGCAAGTGCCGCAGGCTCAAGTTTTAGTTCCTCCAGTCAATCTAATTCAACAGGAACTAACGCCAATGCTTTCTCATCATCTCCAACTCCCGAAACGAACTCCAACTACAGGCACAACAAAATCTCCGGCAACTCATGACAACGATCGACTTTCACTTTTCTGC
>Ga0105044_10003189_pt1 | contig 22464 bp, 19 predicted proteins | sample MAT01_FD_78092 | JGI IMG/M metagenome (GOLD analysis project Ga0105044, IMG submission 78092) | Freshwater microbial communities from Lake Fryxell liftoff mats and glacier meltwater in Antarctica - MAT-01 | ecosystem: Environmental > Aquatic > Freshwater > Ice > Liftoff microbial mat | place...
CGTGCCGGCGCCCGTTGCCGGACAACCGACTTCGGGGCCGACGCAACCCATGTCCTGCGCTGCCAGCGCGGCCGCTGGGTGCGCGTCGCCACCAAGCAGCAGGTGGCCCAACTGCTCATCGCCATCGGTCGAGCGCGAGCCGCAGCTCCCCCGGCGGCGCCTCCAGCAGGTTCGACCGGCGCCACACTGACCGACACCACCTTGGCCGACACGTCTCGACCGAATCGGGTGATCGGCAACGGGTCGCCAGCGAGCTGCACATCCGATGCCGTCGTCGACGCAGTCGCCCTCGGGGGGGTCATCACCTTTGACTGCGGACCGGGTCCGGTGACGATCGTGATGACCCGAACGGCCAAGATCTTCAACGACACCGGACCCGAGATCGTGATCGATGGTGGGAACCGCGTCACCCTGAGCGGCGGCGCCCAGCGGCGGATCCTCTCCATGAACACCTGCGACCGGGCGCAACGCTGGACCACCCCGCGATGCCAGGACCAGGATCACCCGAGGCTCACCATCCAACGGCTGACCTTCGTCGACGGCAACGCCACCGGAGAGTCCATCGACGGCGGCGGCGGGGGCGCCGTCTTCGTACGGGGAGGTCGGGTCAGGATCCTCGAGTCGACGTTTCGCCGCAACGTCTGTGATCCGGCGGGCCCCGACGTGGGTGGCGGCGCCGTGCGCGTCCTCAGCCAATCTGCCGGCCTGCCGGTGATCGTCGCCCGGAGCAACTTCGGAGGCGCTCCCGGCGAAGGGAACCAGTGCTCGAACGGTGGCGCGCTGAGCAGCATCGGAGTGTCGTGGCTGGTGAGCAACACGGTGATCTCGCACAACCGGGCCATCGGGGTGGGCGCCAACCCGGCGAGACCGGGCATGCCGGGCGGCGGCAATGGGGGCGGGATCTGCCTTGACGGCAACACGTTCACCATGACCGTGTCGGACAGCACGATCCGGGACAACGTGGCCAACGAGGGCGGGGGCGGAATCTTCTTCGTCAGCAACGACCGAACGGGTTCGCTGACCGTGCAACGTTCGGCGATGACGGCCAATCCCAGCCTGGGTTTCGAGACCGCCGGATTCCCGGGCATCTTCTACCTCGGCCGGGGTTCGCCGACGGTCCGCTGAGCAGTTGCCGGGCTGACAACTCGCGGGGCCGAAGCTCGCTGGCGAGGACTCACTGATCGGCGAACACCGTGTGGAACGTCGGTCGGCTGTTCAGCGTCTCGAAGTCCGCGTAGAGCGGGAGGTCCTCGACGCTCTCGTTGAGCGCGGCGTCCGAGCCGTACAGCCGCGACGGATCGGTGTAGTCCTCCAGCGTGGCGAACCGCTCGGCCACGATCGCTCGAACCGGTGGCGAGCCAGCCGTCAGGACCCGCGCCACCGAGTCACGTACATACTCCGTCCGATACGGGTGGAGCTCCGGCGTCTTGGGCGTGTGGATCTCGTGCCACCCGTGAAAGAACTGTTCGTCGGTCAACCGGTCGGGCTTCGGGAACCACGACAGATGGGTCAGACCCGGGGTGCGGATCCCTCCACCCCCCGGGCGGTCGACCCAGCGCTGGGGCACCGACTCGGTCACCAGGTACTGGTCCACCCGGCCGAGCGTTCCCTCCAACGAGCACAGGGCATCGACCAGCACGTGGCGATCGTCGATGCAGTCCACCCACGTGATCACCATGGAAGCCAGGTCGGCCGCGCCGCCGAGCAGGATGGCTGGCCGGGGGATGGCCGCCGACGTGTCGGTGGTCAGGATCTCGGCACATCGGACGCCGGCTGACGACCCGAGCAGTTCGGGGACGACCGTCGAAGCGAGGTACGCGGCATGGGCGCCCTCCTCGAAGCCGTCGGTCCGCCACAGCAGGTGTACGAGCTTTTCCATCGCCGCAGTCTGCCCGCGTTCCACGGAGGGGAACGAGAATTGCCGACAATCGGCGAATTTGTTCCGCAGAGCGGAACAGCGTGGCCGTGAGTGGAACAATCCCTTGTGTCCCTGCTGGGCGGTCCGTAGTGTCGAGGTCAGTCGTCACATCAGGCGGATTGATTTCAGGGAGATCTCATGCAGCTCATTGCTCGGACCAGGACCCTCGCGGGGGCCGGACTCATCGGCGCCACGGCGCTGCTCGGCGCTTGCGCGCCACCCACCGTCACCGTCCCCGCTCCGCCCGATCCGCCCGGGTCGATCAACACCTACACCTCGGTGCCCTACCAGTGCAACGGCGCCGGCATCTCGGCGGGCAGCAACGCCGCCCCGCAGACCGTGAACGTCAAAATCAACCACCCGGCCAGCGTGGCCGCCGGCGCGGCCTACGCGGTCGCCGTGACCGTTCCCACGCTGAACCTCGTAGCGGCTCCGCCGTTCCTCGACCTGAACGCCGCCGGCATCACGGCGAGCATCGCCATGTCGGCCAGCAGCGGAACAATCGGTGCGGCCGGCCCCGCATCCGTGGTGTTCACCGGCAACGGCCTCACCGGCACCGTGGCACCCGCGCCATCCAGCGGCGTTGCCGGCGCGGCGGGGACCATCAGCGGCACGGCGGGAACCATCTCGATCCTGTCCGGGTCAACGGGATTCGTCTGCAGTCCGATCCTTCCGTCGACCGGGGCGCTGTTCAGCATCACCGTCAACTGATCGACTCAACGTCTCGACCAGGGAGCCGGTCCGTCTGGGCCGGCTCCTTTGTCGTTTCCGTGATCGCCTCGGCGATGAAATCCCTGACATCGGGATGAGAGGTCAGGCGGAGGTGACCGCATCCCGTGACCAACAGGTCGACTGATCCGTCGGGTCCCGCCGCGCTGGCCGGTCGGACCAGTCCGTCCCCGACGGCCCAACCGACCGGGTGACTCGTTCGGCGACTCAACGTGGCCCCGACCATGTGGTGTCTGGTCGTCGACGTCGATGCCTCCGCCCCGATCCCCGACGTTCCTCGTAGGTCACGGACGCCCGCGCTGCGCGAAGCCAGGATCCCGGCGAGTGGCCTCGAGGTCGGCGCGACGCCCAGCACTCGGGACGCACGCTCCACCAGCTGCTCGAGCGGAGACCCTCGGAACGGACTGGCCAGCGAAAAGGTGTCGGTCGTGACCCGGGCCCACTCGGCTCGTTCGTCCACCCCGTGGCGCCACGCCCGCTGGGCCACCATCCCGCCCATGGAGTGCCCGATGAGGACGATCCGTTCGACCGGGACCGGCCAGTCGGCGGTCAGCCGGCCCAACGAGTCGGACAGCGCTCGGCCGTTCTCCTCGACTGAACGTCCGGTCGGATAGCGCACCAGCACCACCGTCATGTCGAGCGAGGCCAACGCGTCGGGCAGGCTCACGGACTGGGGATCGGGAGCCCGCGTCCACGCAGACTCGGTGTCCGCCAGGCCGTGCACGAACACCGCAAGACCCGGGCCCGCCGGGTCGGCGGGAAAGAGCGACAGCTCACCCCCACCCCGATGCGTCCCGAGTATGCCGTCGGAAGCGGCGGCCAGACGCACCGCCGTCGAGAGCGCTCGACCCTCCCGTCGGGTCTCGCGTCCGAGGGTTCCCAGCGTCGAACCCAACCCGATGACTGCTCCGTAGACCGCAGCGGTGGTGACATCGTGCATCAACTTGACCGGCCGACCCACCGGTCCGATCCCGGCGAACGCCACGTCGGACACCGAACGGTGGATGCCATGCGCGGCATGGCCGATGCGGTCTGCGGCCGTGCCGAGCACCGCGGTCGCCGTGGTGGCCAGATGGTGGTCCATCAACCGCGCCATCCTGCGAACGTAGCGAGAATGACCTCACGAGTGTCGGCCGGATCGATGACGTCGTCGATCTCGAAATGCGATGCGATGTTGAGCGCCCCGCCACGCTGCGTTGCCAGTCGCACCATGTCGGATTCCGCTGCGGCCCGCTCCACCGGATCGGCGATGGCGTCGAGTTCCCGGCGAAAACCCAGCCGAACTGCACCTTCCAACCCCATGCCACCGAACTCGCCGGTCGGCCAGGACACGCACCGGTCCGGCGCCTTGAGCGAACCGCCACCCATGGCCTGGGCACCGAGGCCGTATGCCTTGCGGAGCACCACCATGCACAGCGGCACCTCGAGGCCGGCCCCCACCCGGAACAGCCTCCCTGCTCGCCGGACCGTCCCGGCCGCTTCGGCTTCCGGACCGACCATGAAGCCCGGCGTGTCCACCAGGCTCACCACGGGGATTTCGAACCGGTCGCAGAGCTCGAGGAAGTCAGCGGCCCGCTCGCAGCCACGGGCATCGATGGCACCGCCGAGGTGAGTCGGGTCATTGGCCAGGAAGCCCACCGACAGGCCTTCGAGGCGACCGAGGCTGGTGATCATCCCGCCGCCCGCACTGGGCTTCAGCTCGATGACCGACCCCACGTCGGCCACCCGATCGATCACCTGACGCGGATCGAAGGCGCCGCGACGCCGCTCGGGGACCACGTCCCGCAGCGGCGTCTGATCCGCAGCAGCCCAGGATTTCTCGACGCCGGTCAGGATGCCCAGCACCGTGCGGGCGAGGCGGGCGGCGGCGGACTCGCCGGGGACCAGGACATCGATGGTGCCGTTGGCCGTCTGGACCGCCGAGGGGCCGATGTCGGTGGCAGCCACGACCCCGAGCCCTCCACCCTCGATCATGGCGGGGCCACCCATGCCGATGAACGAGTCCTCGGTGGCGATCACCACGTGACAGCTTGCGAGCAACGCCGCGTTGCCGGCGAAACAGAAGCCGGCGGCGATCCCGATCAGCGGCACCACGTCGGCCAGGGAGGCAAAGAGGTGGAAGCCCGGCACGTCGAGGCCGGACACACCGGGCGCATCGACGTCACCCGGTCGACCGCCACCACCCTCGGCGAAGATGACAACGGGAAGCGACTGTCGCCGGGCCAGCACACAGATCCGGTCCAACTTGAGGTGATTCACCATGCCCTGGGTGCCGGCCAGCACCGTCGGGTCATAGGCCACGACGGCGACGGGCACGCCGTATATCCGCCCCGTCCCGGCCACCATCCCGTCAGCCGGGGTGGCGGTCACCAGATCGTCCATGTCCCGTCGTCGACGCTGGGCGGCAATGGCCAGGCCACCGATCTCGGAGAACGAGCCCGGATCGAGCAGCGCCTCGACGTTCTCCCGAGCAGTTCGTCGACCGCGTTCCCGCCGGCGGGCCACCGCGGCCGGTCGGGCCGGGTCCAGGAGGCCAGCTTGGCGACTCTGCACCGCCGCCAGGTCCGTTCGTTCGGTCGAGGGATCCGTCGATTCGGGTGGGAGCGACGAGGTCACGGCCCCATCCGTCGGCTCGACCACGGCCAGGACCTGACCGGCGTCAACCGCCTGGCCGACAGCCACCCGGACGTCGCTCAGCTCGCAGCCCGACGGCACCTCGACCACGAACTCCATCTTCATGGACTCGAGCACCAACGACCTGGTGCCCACCTCCACCACCACGCCCTGGACCGGGCTCACCAACTCCACGGCCACACGCTGTCACACACGCCGCCGATATCGTTCGGCCATGCGCCAGCCTGCCGACCTCGGTCCCACCATTGCGGAGTCCACTCCCGCCTTCGATCCGCTCCCGCACCCGCCCTCAGGAGCACCGAACGTGGTGGTCATCGTGTTGGACGATCTCGGGTTCGCCCAACTCGGCTGCTTCGGCGGCGACGTCGACACCCCACACATCGACGCACTGGCCGAGCGGGGCCTGCGGTACAACAACTTCCACGTGACCGCCATGTGCTCACCCACCCGTGGGGCGCTGTTGACCGGACGCAACCAGCACGCCGTCGGTATGGGGTTCGTCACCGACGTCCCCATCGGGTTCCCCGGCTACAACGGCCGGATCCCGGCTTCCGCGGCCGCGTTGCCACGACATCTTCGCGATGCCGGCTACGCCACGTTCCACATCGGCAAGTGGCATCTGGCCCCGCGTTGGGAGCAGTCGGCAGCCGGCCCGTTCACCCGCTGGCCCCTGGGCCTGGGCTTCCAACGCTCGTACGGATTCCTGGCCGGCGACACCAACCAGTTCGCGCCCGACCTGATCAGGGACAACGGGACCGTCGAGGCACCCCGCACACCGGCCGAGGGGTACCACCTGACCGAGGACCTGGTCGACCAGGCCCAACGGATGATCCTCGATCAGCAGCAGGCTGCGCCGGACATGCCGTTCTGCCTCTACTTCGCCACCGGCGCCATGCACGCACCCCATCAGGCGCCACCCGAGTGGATCGAACGGTTCGCCGGTCGGTACGACGCAGGGTGGGATGCGTGGCGGGCCGACGCGGTGGAGCGCCAGCGGTCCCTCGGCATCATCCCGGAGCACACCGACGTTCCCGATCGTCCGCCGTGGCTCCCGGCTTGGTCGGACCTCGACGACCAGCAGCGGCGGATCTTCGCTCGTCAGATGGAGGTATTCGCCGGGTTCCTGGCCCACACCGACCACCAGATCGGTCGGTTGATGGAGTTCCTCGACGAACAGGGTCTCCGTGATGACACGGTCGTGATACTCATCAGCGACAACGGGACCAGCGGTGAAGGCGGGCCGACCGGTTCGTTCAACGAGCACCGGTTCGTGGCCGACATCCTGGACGACGTCGACGTGCTCGACGGACAACTCGACGAACTGGGCGGTCACCGTTCCTACGGCCACTACTCCTGGGGCTGGGCCTGGGCCGGCAACACCCCGTTTCGGCTGTGGAAGCGCTACGCGTGGCTGGGAGGGGTCAGGACCCCGCTGATCGTGTCGTGGCCCGGCGGCATCGAGGCGTCGGGCGAGACCCGAAGCCAGTTCGTCCACGCCATCGACCTGACGCCCACGCTGCTGGACATCATCGGCATCGACCCCCCGGACGCAGTGGACGGCGTGACCCAACAGCCCATGCACGGCCGGTCGATCCGTGCCACGTTCGACGATCCGGACGCGCCGACCCGTTCGAGGCAGTACTTCGAGATCATCGGGAGTCGGGCCATCATCTCCGACGGCTGGAAAGCCACCACCGACCACGTCGGACGCCAACTGGCGGTGGAAACCGAAGCGATGGGTGGCCACCACGACTTCGCCGACGACCGTTGGGCGCTGTTCGACCTGGCGGCGGATCCCGCAGAGTGCCATGACCTGTCCGAACGGCACCCCGAGCGGGCGGAGCAACTGGAACGCCTCTGGTGGGCCGAGGCGGGCAAGTACGACGTGCTCCCCTTGGACGACGGCTTCCTGTCTCGGGCGGTGGCCATCGAGCCCAGCCCGTTCGGCCTTCGGCCGACCGGTCGGTTCCGCCCCGGTGGTGGTCCGGTACACGAGGACGTGTTGCCTCCGATGGGCGGCGGCTTCACGCTGAGAGCAACACTGCAGCTCGACCCCGGCACTTCGTCGCACGGCGTGGTCGCCGCCCTCGGAGACTGGAGCAACGGGTGGGCGCTGGTGCTGATCGACGGCGTTCCGCACTTCGGGCTGTCGCTCTTCGGTGATCCGGTGGTGGCGACCGGCCCGCCGGTGTCCGGTCTCTCCGGCCACGTCGACCTGACGGTGACCTATGTCCGCTCGGGCGAGGAACGAGTCGTCACCGTGGGCGTGGGCGGCGAGACGGGCGAGTCGATCCAACTCGGCCGTGACCTGCCGTTCCGGTGGCAGATCGGAGGAGCCGGGCTGCTCGTCGGCCGTGACACCGGCTTCCCGGTGTGGGGGGGCTACGCCGTGCCGGCGCCGTGTTCCGCCCCGATCGAGTCCGTGCAGATCGAATCGACGGCCCTCCTGGCGTGGACGCGTCGCGACCAGATCCGCGCCGCGGTGCACCGGGAGTGAGGGCACTGGGGTGAGTGTTGTTTGGGACCCAAACGACCAACCCGCTCGCAACTCCGTGTACTGGTCCCGCCCGCTTGGGACGTTCGGCCCTGTTGGCCGGCAGAGCCAGTCCTGATACTGACCTCAGGCAACAGAGGACCACTCGGCTGCTCGGCGCTCTCGAGCGCTTGACCGAAGGGGACCTTCATGAAACGTCGCAAGCTCGATTTCATCTTCAGCATCGGGGGTGGGTTGACGGCGGTCCTTCTCCTGGTGCTGGGCCTCGTCCTGACCAGTCAGGCCAACTTCGCGAAGGACTACGTCCGCGACCAACTGCTCCTCCAGAAGATCACGTTCACTCCGGCGGCCGGTCTCTCCGCCGAAGAGAAGAGCGCGACCTGCATCGTCACGAACGCCGGCAAAGCGCTCACCACCGGCAAGCAGGCCGAGTGCTACGCCAACAACTACATCGGCCTCCACGTGAAGGACATCAACGGGGGCAAGACCTACTCGGAGAGCAGCGGCGAGGCCCGTGACCTTCAGGCCAAGGCTGACGAGGCCACCAAGTCCGATCCCACCAGCCCGACGACCCTTGCGCTGGTGGGTGAGGCCAAGGCGTCGGCCGGCAAGGTGGACGCCCTGTTCAAGGGTGAAACCCTCCGGGGCCTGCTCCTGACCACGTACGGCTTCAGCATCTTCGGCGAGCGCGCCGGGCAGGCCGCATTGGTCCTCTACCTCGTCGCCGCCATCCTGGCCATCGCCTCGATCGCCGGCCTGATCCACGCCTTCGGAACGTCGACCGAGGAACTCGTACTCCCCGAGGTTCCCCACCAGAAGGTTCTGGCCGACGCCTGACCGTGGCGTCACGCCGTGAATGTTCGGAGACCACCGACCCTCAGTCGTCGGTGTTCGGACGCCGACGGTTCGACTTCGTCTGAGAACGTTGGGTCTTCGACTGGAGCCGTCGCTGCTTCGAGCCGAGCGTGGCACGGGTCGGTCGGCGAGTTCTCTCCACGCGAAGCGCAGCGGCCAGTTTCTGCTCCAGGCTCGCCAACGCCAGCTCTTTGTTCCGGAGCTGCGAGCGCTGGGTCCGCTCGCTGCTGCGCACCACGGGTCCGACCCGGGCGATCAGGCGATCGCGGGCCCACTCGGGCAGACTCGGGCTCGTGGCCACGTCGAACACGACCTCGATCCTGGTGTTCGACGTGTTCGCATGCTGGCCCCCGGGTCCGCCCGATGCCGAGGCGCGGATCGTCAGCTCGTCGATCGGGATGACCACTCCCGGAGCGGGTCGGATCACGTCGGCCACCCGTCGACCGTAGCGGGCGTCCTTGCTCATCCTGCTCCCACCGTCCGAGGGCAAGGCACCCGGTGGTTCGGGTGAGCCGTGGTCCCCCGGCACCGGCACCGCGCCACTCCTCGACGACCAGCGTGAGCGGGTCATGAATGCGCTGGTCCGCGCCATGCGGGGCTCGGCCACCGCCCGCCAGGCACTGCTGGGCGTGAAGGGCGACGCGTTGGCCGCCGCCACGGCCGCGAACGCGTCGGTCCGGACCGGGCTGTGCCGGCCCGCCATCGATCGGTACACCGGCGTGCTCTACGACGCGCTCGACGCGGCGAGCTTGGGCACGCGGGATCGACGTCGCCTCGACGAGCGCGTCCGTATCTTCAGTGGGTGCTTCGGTCTGGTCGCCCCGGCAGATCCCATCCCCGACTACAAGCTGAAGATGGGAGCGTCCCTGCCCCGGCTCGCAAAGCTGTCGACCGCGTGGCGACCGTTGATCGACGCCGAACTGAACCGCTGCGCCGAGGGCCGGACGGTGTGGGACCTCCTGCCCAACGAACACGCCGCGGCGTGGACCGGAGCGGTGCCGGGGGGCATGCGAATCCGGGTCAGGTTCCTCGACGACGTCGAACGCCGCGCACAGCGTTCCCTGGTCACGGTGTCGCATTGGAACAAGCTGCTCAAGGGCGCGTTGGTGCGTCATCTGCTGGCCACCGGGCTGAATGAACCCGCCGGCCTCGAGGCCTTCGACCATCCGGAGGGCTACCGCTACCGGCCCGACCTGGACCAGCGCTCCGTCGGTGCCGGGGCCACGCCGATCGTGACCGTGCACCTGGTGGCCGACCGCTCCACCTAGCGTTGCGCCGTGGCCGACGGCATCCTCTCCGAACCTCTGGACGTCGACGCTCCACCCAAGCGTGGCCGCCAGTACCGCCAGGTCCCGGGCGTGCGCGGCCTGGCGGTGACACATCAGGCCACGTCGGTCATCGGCGCGGTGGTCGAGTGCACCGAGGCGGTGGTGGTCATTCGCGATGACAGCGGTCGGGACCGCCGTCATCGCAACGACCGGGGAGCGTTCTTGATCGACGGCGAGCCGGTCCAGCTGGTGACACCCAGACCGGACCCGGTTGCGTCGCGGCGTTTCACGGCGTCCGGTTCGATCGCCGATGACGAGGTGCGCGCTCGCGTGGCTCGGGCCAGTCGTATCTGGGTCGAGGGAGTCCACGACGCCGAGCTGGTCGAGAAGGTGTGGGGCGACGACCTGCGGGTCGAGGGCGTGGTGGTGGAGCCGCTCCACGGCGTGGATGACCTGGCGGGCGCAGTCAGGACGTTCGGACCCCGCCCGGGACGACGGGTCGGGATCCTGGTGGATCACCTGGTCGGCGACTCCAAGGAATCACGCATCGCCCGCACGGTCGATCACCCCGACGTGCTGGTCCGAGGCCACGTGTTCGTGGACATCTGGGCGGCAGTGGACCCACGGCGGGTGGGCCTGCGGGCGTGGCCCGACATTCCCATGGGTACCCCATGGAAGGACGGGATCTGCGCGGCCGTGGGCGTCGATGAGCCCTGGCAGTTCTGGAAGACGATCCTGGCCAACGTCCGGGACTTCCGAGATCTCGACACCACGTTGGTCGGCGCCGTCGAGGAACTCATCGATTTCGTCACCACCTGAGGTCGCTCAGACCGCGGCGATCCCGCCGCCCTGGAACACCCTCGGCAGATACCACTCATAGGTACGCCGAACGCCCTCGGCCAGCGACACCACCGGCTCGTACCCCGTGGCACCGATGGTGTGGCCCATGTGGGGCGCACGACGCGACGGCGATCCCGGCGTGATGTCACCCGGCACAACCGTGACCTGACGGCCGACCGTCGAGGTGAGCACTTCGGCCAGTTGGGCAATGGTGACCTCGGGTTCCTGCACCCCGATGTTGAATGTCCCCCCGAGTCCGGCCGGACCCATCAGGCGGACCAGGTACTCCACGGCATCATCGATGTAGCAGAACGTCCGGCTGTGGTCCATGGAGGCCACCACCAACTCGTCGCCGTCGGCCAGCCGCCAGATCTTGCCCAGCAACTCGGGAACCACGTGGGACTGCCCCATGCGAGGTCCATAGAAGTTGTGAGGCCGCACGATGGTGAACGGCAACCCGGCCTGGTTGACCAGAGCTTCGCCGTAGATCTTGGACAGCATGTAGCTGGTCCGCGGATGGTCCAACGGGCTGATGGCCAGCGGAGTCGACTCCGGAGTGGGCAGTGGCAGATCGAAGTGCTGCAGCGTTCCGACGTACACCTCGGACGTCGACGGGAACACGAAGCGTTCCAGCGCCGTCTGACCGGCTGCGAAGTCGAGCATGGTCTCGAGCATGGAGACGTTGGCCCGCAACACCTCATAGGGCCGGTTCAGCACGTTCTGAACTCCGAGCAGGGCGGCGAAGTGGACCACGTGGGTGAAGTCCGTGCCCAGGCCGGCCAGCGCAGCGGGATCCGACAGGTCGGCGACGTGGATCCGGCAACGCTCGTGAGCCTGGAAACCTTCGATCAGCTCGTCGGAGACGCCACGGCTGAGGTTGTCGACCAGCACCACCTCGGCGCCGTCGGCCAGCAGGCGCTCGGTGAGCCAACCGCCGATGAAACCGGCGCCGCCGGTGATCAGGACCCGCATCAGACGTCCTCCCCGCCGCGGCCGATCGAGGCGACGGGACACCCCAGGGATCTGACCAGCCGACGTTTCGAGGCGTCGAGCACGCTGAACCCGTCGAAGATGGCCGGTCGGGCGTCGCCCAACCAGCTCGGCAGGTCGATGGCCTGGAACTCGGCGTGGGGCACGGCGAACACCACGGCGTCGAACGAGGCCGGCGACGGCAACTCGGCCGCCATCTCGATGTCGCATTCGTCCCACTCGGTGAGCAACGGGTCGTGACCGACCACTTCGGCGCCGGCCGCGAGCGCAGCCCGAACGAAGGTCTCCGACGGCGAATACCGGGTGTCACCCACGTCCTGTCGATACGAGATCCCCAGCAGCAGGATGCGTGTCCCGTCGAGTGACCCACCGACGAGCTGACGGACCCGGTCCAACGACACCAGCGGTGCCTCGTCGTTGGTCCGGACCGCAGCCTCGGAGAACGGGAACTCGATCGGATGATCCCACAGGACCTCACTGGCCAGCCGGGCGAACAGCGGGTCCTTGGTGAGGCAGTAGCCCCCCACCCCGAAACCCGGCGTGCGCATATTGGCGTGGGTGGGGCGCATCCTGATGGCGTCGACCACCTCGAACAGATCGATGCCGACCATCTCGGCGAACCGACCCCACTCCTCCATCAACGCAATGGTGGTGGCCCGGAAGGTGTTCTCCATGACCTTGGCCGTTTCCGACGCCGTGGTCGATCCCAGTCTGGTCAGCGGGAAGTGCTCGGTGTCGATCACCTTCGACAAGAAGGCCTCGGCCGCCTTGGCCGCGTCGTCGCCCAGGCCGGCGTAGACCCGCCAGTACGACACGATCGAGGCGAAGTAGTCCGCTCCCGGCATCACCCGCTCGTAGGAATGGGCGATGAGTACCGACTCCGGGTCGAGGCCGCGGGCGGACAGCTCCTCGGCCATGAGGGGCGCCACGATCTTCTCGGTCGTTCCCGGTGGCACCGTGGTCTCGACCAGGACCAACGTGCCAGGACCGACGTACCGACCAATGGTTCGGATGGCTGCTTCGAAACCGCCGAGCCGAAGCGCCGGCGACTCGGAACGCCAGTCGATGTCCAGCGGGACGTCCACCACCACGACCTCGGCCAGGGCGTACACCGACGGATCGGTCACGGCGACCAGATTGCCCCGCACTCGTGCGACTCCGAGCGCCTCGACCAGATCGGCGTCGGTGGTCTCGAACGGGAAGCGGCCCGAGTTGATGGCCTCGATCCGAGCCGATCCCGCCGCATCGGCCAGGTCGCACCCGACCACGTCGAACGCTCGGGAACCGTCCGGGCCGACTGCCGAGGCGGTGGCGATCGACATGGCGGCACCAACGAACCCCAGGCCCTGCACGGCCACCACGGGCCGTCGACCCTCGGGAGCGAGCACACCGGCGGCTCGGCAGATGTCGGAGTAGGTCTCGGGCGCGCTCATCGGACCCACACGGTAGGGGTGCGGCGCCGCGATTTCGACCCGAGCACCCGCCGGTACACCCCGCAGTACCGCTCGACGGTTGTCGCCACGGTGAACATCTCCTCCGCCCGCTCCCGCGCCGCGGCGCCCATGACGGCCCGACGAGCGGGATCGGCCATCAGCTCGTTGATCGCTGCGGCGAGCGCCGCCGGGTCCTCCGGGGGCACCACCAGGCCGTGCACGCCGTGGGTGACCTCCTCGCGGACCGACCCCACATCGGTGACCACGATGGGAAGCCCGGCCAACATGGCCTCCATGATCGAGACGGGGAGACCTTCGGTCCGGCTGGGCAGGACGAACAGCTCGTAACCCGACAGCAGGTCGGCCACCCGGGTGTCCCAGTCCGGTTGGAGGAACGTGACCCGATCGGACAGGCCGAGGCGTTCGGCCTGCGCCTGGTGCTGGTCGAGGAGCGGCCCGCCTCCGATCTGGTGCAGGCCGATGGACTGGTCGATGGCCGGCATGGCGTCGAGCAGGACGTCGATCCCCTTGACCGGATCGTGGCGCGCCACGCTCACGATGGTGGACTCGTGTCGCGCGCCGGTTCGATCGGGTTCGGCCACGCCGTGGTACATCGTCTCGACCGAACCGGCTGGGAGACCCGACAGCTGCTCGACCATCCGGCTGGTCCGTTCGCCCACTGCGAGGTGGGCGGCGAGACGTCCCGAAGTGAGCGACTTCAACCGCCGCGACGTGGCCGACCACACGCCCATCGAGCTGTTCTCCACGGCGATCAGCCGTGGGCCGGGAACGGTGATGGCCACCGCAATGGCCCACTGACACAACGACATCATGCCCAGGTTGAACTGGATGACGTCCGGATCGAAGAGCTTGAAGAGCCGTCGGTGCGCCAACATGCGACCGATCTGGCGTCGGTCGAGGATCGGCTCCACCAGATGAGCGCCTGCGCCGGGCCGATGTGCGCAGAGGTACTCGGCAACCTCGACGCATGCCGCCATGATCGTCACTGACACCTGCGGCGGCAGGCCCGCCAGCATCTGGGCCAAGGTCACCTCGGCGCCCCCACGTTCGCGGGCGTCGGAGTAGATCAGGAGGTGGAAGGGCTCCACCTCGGCAGTCGTCACCCGCCTGGGAGCAGGCGCGGACGCAGTTGCTCCCACTCTTCGTTGGCCGTGTCGTAGTCATCCGGTCGACCGATGTCGAGCCAGTAGCCGTCGAACGGATGCACCCGCGGCGGGGTCGGCGTCCCCAACAGGTCGAGGACCAACTCGTCGAACCCCAGCGGCGCACCACGCTCGTAGTCCACGAGCGTCGATCGACTGACCGCGTAGATGCCCATGGAGACACTGAAATGCTCGATCGGCTTCTCGGTGAAGGCCACGATGCGATCGTTGTCCGTCCCGCCGATCTGCAGGACGCCGAAGTCGATCTTCACGGTTCGGTCGAACGTCGCCACGGTCAACGGCGCACCGCTGTGGATGTGGCCGGTCAGCAGTTCGCCGTAGGCCAGATCGGTGAGCACGTCGCCGTTCATCACCAGGAACTGCTCGGGGACATCGTCCAGGTTCGCCACGATCGGGCCCATGGTTCCGAGCGGGGTCTCCTCCTCCCAGTACCGGATCTCGAGGCCCCACTGGGAACCGTCCCCGCAATAGGCCCGGATCAGCTGACCGAGGTGTCCGATGGCGATGGTCACCGTCCTGAATCCAGCGGCGTGGAGTTGGCGCAGGACGATCTCCATGATGGCGTACTCGTCGCCGATGGGAACGAGCGGCTTGGGGAAGGCGGTGGTGTACGGCCGTAGCCGAACGCCTCGTCCTCCGGCCAGGATCACTGCGTGCACGGGGCCCCCGATGTCATCTCAGATCCCCGACTCGGCGGCGATCAGTTCGGCGGACATCTCGGCGGAGATGCCCGTCAGGTCGGTCATGCGGGTCGGGTCGCCGACCACCGCGGGGATCCCGGGTCGGTCGAGCGACCGGATCTCCACGTGCTTGTGCTGGCCGCGGCCATTGCCCGGACGATCTCGTCGAACCGGACGCCGGTGCCGGAGCAGAGGTTCACCACGTCCGGGACAGCGGGCACCTGGGCCAACGACGCCACGGCGCCAGCCAGGTCGTCCAGCAGGATGTGATCACGAAGGGTCGCCGGCCACCAGAGTTCCACCGTGTCCCCATCGGCCGCAACGGTGACGTCGCGGAGGAACTGGTACAAGGGCGACACCGGCGCCAGGTGGGCGGACACCAGGTTGAAGCCACGGCCGACAACAGCGTCCAGACCAGCCGCCCGGGCATCGAGGACCGCGGCGGTCCCGGCCCACTTGGTCTCGCCGTATGGCCCTTGGGGACGTGCGGGCGCCGACTCGGGGATCGGGTCGGCCGAGCCGGTGTCCCCGTATTCGGCCGCCGAGCCCAGATGGACGAACCGGACACCGCTCCCGGCCAGAACGCTGACCAGCCAGGTCGGCAGCGCCACGTTGGCGTCGTGCATCTCGTCGGGAGTCCCGCGGAGGCGGCCACACGTGTTGATGACCGCGGTCGCTCCGCGTTCGACGAAGCCCAGGATCAGCTTCCGGGCGTCGTCGTCCCGCCGGGCCAGCTCCGGGTGGTCGGGGATGTCGATCACCGCCACGGGGTGATGACCGAGCGCAGCCCGGACTCCCGATCCGACGAATCCCGCGCCCAGGATCAGGATCTGCGGGTCGCCCTCCATGGCGCACAGTGTGCCAGACCACGCCGGGAGCGGGTCTCAGCGGCGAGTCAGCCGTGCCATGCGTCGGTCGATCCCCGGGGCCGGAGAACGCTGGGCGGCGGGACCCAGTTGCCTCGACAGGCCCATGCGGGGACCGACCAACCTTACTGACGGGTCTTCGTCGGATCAGGGGGAGCCGGATGCAGAGGACTCCGGGCGCTTGCGTGCCGCACGAAAATCGGCGATCGCAGCGTGGGCCTGAGCCCCCAGGAACGCGGCCACCCCCCGGACGCCGGTCCCTGATCGGACCGACACCAGGGACCGTTCGGCGCTGGCCCATTCGGTCTTGTAGGGCTCGTCACCACGGAGCAGGTCGTACTCGGAGGCGCCCAGCTCCACGGCGTGCTCGATCACCCTGGCCTTGAGTACCGAGCCCGATCCCCGCCAGTCGTGATCGGTCAATCGGCCCGCCTGGTAGAAGCTGAATCTTCCGGCCACGAAGAAGTCGACCTCGACCGCAATGGTGGCACCGTCGGGTCCGACCAGTTCGTGGAACCAGACCTCACCGGCCGCGGCTCCTGCTCGGGCTGCGTCCTCGAAGCCGGTCCAGGCCTGACTGAGCGCCGAGGCTTCACCCCAACGGGCGTCGTGCAGGCGGGTCAGCGAGGCGATGGCCGACTCGACATCGTCGCCGGTCGAGGACCTGTCGGTCACGCCGGCAGCACGCAGCCGTTTATCGGTGCGGGTGATGGTGGAACGGGTCCGACCACCACGACCGGCGAAGTACTCGGCTGCTGTCCCGGCCAGGGGCGCGTAGGGCGCGACCGCTGATACCGAGGCGCGCCGCAGGACGGGCAGAGCTCCGAGCAATGCTGCGCCGTCGACCAACCCGTCCAGAACGATCTCACCGCCAACCGAGGCGAGCCAGGTTCGAACGGCGGCCTGCACGGCCGGCACGTCGGCATGGGCGGCCACCAGATCGAGGTGGTCGGGTTCGAGCGGACCCTGGCCGGCCATCTCGATCCGGTCGACCCGTCGGACTCGCCGTATCTGGAACGCTGCGCCGCCGAGCAACCGATCACCGTCGGTCACCAGTACGATCGCCGGTCGGCCCCCGCAGGTGTGGTCGATCCACCACGAACGCAGGAACGGGGAGGGCACACGCAAACCGTCCACCAGAGCGTCCCACGCTGAGGCCCAGGGCCCCAGGTCCGGCCGGACGATGGTCTGCACGGCGTTGGGCTCCACGATTGTGAGCTTCGCGCTCAGCGCTGGTCGCGAGGCAGTCCGAGCACCTGTTCGGCCAGGATCGAGCGCTGGACCTGCGACGTTCCTCCGCCGATGGTGAGCGCTCGGCCGAACAGAAAGGCCCACGGCCACTCGCCCGGATCGCCTCGGGTCGGCCCCACCGCGTCGGAGCCGGCCAGCATGGCCGCAGCGCCGGTCAGGTCCGCGGCCAACTCGGTCACGTGCTGGCCGTGGACGTCGGTGAGGAACTTCTTTCGGGAGGCGTCTGCGCCTGGGTCCACAGCGCCGCGAAGCGATTCCCTGAGGCGTTCGATGACGAATCGCTCGGTGAAGATCCCGGCCACACGCTGCCGCAGGACCGGGTCGGCCACACCGTCCGATCCGATCAGTTCCAGGAGGTCGCCAGTGGTCGGCCCCATGCCCCAGCAGAGTCCGCCCTCGGACAGCGACAGGCGTTCGTTGCCCAGAGTGACGCGGGCCAGCCGCCATCCATCGCCGGGCGCGCCGACGAGATGGTCGGCGTCGAGGCGGACGGCGTCGAAGAAGACCTCGCAGAAGTGATGGCCGCCGGACATCTCACGGAGTGGTCGGACCTCGATCCCGGGACGATCCATGGGACAGATGAAGCAACTGATGCCTCGGTGCGCGGGGACATCGGTGTCGGTGCGGGCCAGGAGGATGCCGACCTGGCTGCGCTCGGCCCAGGTCGTCCAGATCTTCTGGCCGTCGATGACCCACTGGTCACCGTCGGCCACCGCTCGAACAGTGAGCGACGCCAGGTCACTGCCGGCGTTCGGCTCGCTGAACAACTGACACCAGAACTCCGAGCCGTCGAGCAGGGGCGGGATCCATCGTTCGATCTGAGCCGGCGTCCCCGCCGCCAGGATGGTCGGACCGGCCCAACCGATCCCGATCTGGTTGTCCGGCAACTGCACCCCACGCCGTTCCAACTCGTCGACCGCTCCCGCGGCGAGGTCTGCATCGGCACCGAGACCCCAGGGCTTCGGCCACGCCGGCGCCACCAGCCCCGCCCGGGCAAGGTCGGAGTGGCTCGGCTCGGGGTGATCGTCGAGCCATCGGCGAACAGCGTCGATCCTCATCGCAGATCGAGTGCTGTGACCATGCGTTCCACGATCTCGGACAGCACCCCGGGTGAGGTGGCCAGGTTCAGTCGGGCGTAGCCCCGCCCACCTGCGCCGAAGGTCGGGCCGGACGACAGCGCAACGAGCGCGTGATCGAGGAACCACTGGGCCGGGTCGTCCCCGAGCTCCAGCGCACCACAGTCCAGCCAGGCGAGATACGTGGCCTCCGGCGGGATCCACTCCACGCCCGGGAGCAGGTCATCCAGCATGGCAGCGAACGCATCGCGGCGGCCGGTCATGGCCAAGCGGAAGGATTCCAACCACGCTCCCCCATTTCGCCATGCGGCCAACGTCCCGGCCATCCCCAGGTTGTTGATCTGGCCGATCTGGGACGGCCGCACCCGGCGAAGGGGTTCGAGCCGCGCACCGGGCCCGAGGTGCATGACGCCGCACCGCAGACCAGGTGAGTTGAAGCTCTTGGACGCGGAGGTGAGCGTGATGGTCCGCGCCGCGGCCTCGGTGCCCATCGAGGCGAACGGGACGTGCACGTGGTCGTCGTGGATCAGCTCTGCGTGGATCTCGTCGCTGATCACCACCAGATCCGCGTCCTCGGCGATCCGGGCCACTTCGGTCAACTCATCGCGGCGCCAGACCCGACCCGTGGGATTGTGCGGGTTCACCAGGACCAGCACGCCCCCCCGGCGGGACATGGCGAACTCGGCCATGTGGTCGAGGTCAGGATCCCATCCGTGGTCGGTTCGAGTCCAGGCGGAGGGAACCAGCCGGCGCTCCAACGCGGCGATCTCCTCGAGGAACGGCGGGTAGCAGGGGGTCTGCAACAGCACACCCTCCCCCGGTTCGGACAGGTGGTCGACCGCCAGCGAGAAGGCCTGCACCAGATCCGCCACCAAGATGACCCCGGCCGGGTCGGGCGACCACCCGTGACGAACGCTCATGCGTTCGACGAACGCGGCGGCCACCTCGTCGGGAGCGTCGTCTGGCGGATAGGTGAGGTCGCCCCGCGCCACCGCGGCGAGCACCGCGTCGGCGATCACCGGGCACACCGGCAGGTCGGCATCGGCAATCCAGGCTGGGATGACGTCCGGCCCGTACCGGGTCCACTTGGTTCCGGTACGACGTCGAAGATCGTCCAATTCGACGTCGGCGAACGGATCCATCACAGGTCGAACGGGCCCAGCTCGGCGCCCAGGAGCGCCCGACCGGCCGGCTCGTAGGTCGCTGCGGACGTCATCATGTGTTGTGTCACCACATGAGCGTCGCGGACCAGCCGCGCCAGCGGCGAACTGTTCCTGACCGAGGTTCCGCCCGCCAGGGTGAAGCACGCAGTGGTGACCTCCAGACCGGCGTGCGCAGCATGAGTCGAGGCCGAACGAAGCCGCGCACGGTCAGCGGAGGTGGCGGTGACTCCAGCGGCGGCGGCATCGAACGCTGCGGTGAGCTCTGCCCGCAGATGGGAGTTCGCCGCGGCGAGCTGCACGGCGCGACGGGCGATCTCCGATTGGACGCTGTCCCGCTCGGCCAGCCGGCGGGAGTGAGTGGTCGGCGTCTTCTCCGTGGCCAACGAGATGATCTCGTCCAGGGCCGCGCGACCGATTCCGATCCCGGTGGCGGCCACCCCGGCCGCCAGGACGCCGAACAAGGGCATCCGGTACAACGGTCCCGGCGCCACCGGGACCAGGCCCACCAACTCAATGCTCCGGGACCGTGGAACCACTGCGCCCGACACCGACCAGTCGTGGCTGCCCGTGCCCCGCATGCCCACCACATCCCAGTCCCGATGGATCGTCACCTCCTCCGCCGGGACGCAACAGAGGCGGAACGAGCCGTCGTCACACAGGGTCCCGCCGGAGAACCAGTCCGCGTTCTCGCATCCCGATCCCCACGCCCATCGACCATCGACCACGATGGCGTCGCCCTCGATCCGGCCAACGCCGGAGGGCGCATAGGCCCCGGCCCACACACCGTCGGGGTTCCCGTAGACCTCGGTGGCTCCTGGCTCGTCCATCCAACCAGCCATCAACGACGTCGTGGCGGAGATCATCACGCACCAGCCGGCCGAGCCGTTGGCGGCACTCACCTCAGCGACGGCGTCGACGAAGTCTGCGGGGTGGGCCTGGGCCGCGCCGAGTCCCACTGGCGACAGCATGCGCATGAGTCCCGCCGTGGCGAAAGTGGCAGCCAGATCCGGGCTCAGCCGGCAGTTCGACTCCATGTCGTCGACCGCGGCCGCGGCGGCGGCGCGAACCGATCGGGCTGCGTCGATGATGGTCACGCCGGCTGGCGCCAGGGTTGTGCTCCGTAACTGTCCAGGTGGACGACTTCTCCCACCGGTTTGCGGGTGGTCGGCCCGTACCGACCCCGGGGCCACCCGAGGGGAAGGATGCAGACGGGCGTCACCGACACGGGAAGGGCCAGGATCTTTCGGGCCGCGTCGAGGTTCCACAACGGCAGGGTGATCAGCGATGCGCCGAGTCCGACCGAGCGGGCCGCCAGCAGCAGGTTCTGGACACTCGGGTAGATGGAGCCGTAGAAGCTGGACTGCACGATCTGGGGAACACCGGCCATCGGGACCCGCTGGTCGGACGTCACTTCGGACCGCAGGCACGGCACCACGAGCACGGGGATCTCCTCGAAGTGCTCCACCTGCCAGTCGACCGCGCCAACCACTTGTTCCATGCCCGGATCGACGGCCCGGCCAGTGCGCTCCCCGTCGGACCGGCAGAGCCTCCAAGCCTGGCGATACAGCTTGGCGAAGGCCGCCATGCGATCCGGATCCTTCACCACGATGAACTCCCAGGTCTGGCTGTTGGATCCAGTGGGCGCCTTCAGCGCCAGTTCGATGCATCGCAGCACGATGGCGTCGTCGACGGGGTCGGGCAGGACCTTGCGGACCGCTCGTTGGGTCTCCATGGCCTCAACCAACGACATGGACCACCGGCCTGTCACCGCCGCCATGTCCCGCGATCCCTCGGGTGCGCGCTCGTTGATCGTCAAGGTGATCCTCCGGTTCGCCGAGATGGTACCGGCGGCCTGACAGACTGCGCCGGTGCGCCGGATCGTTCAGCGATGCGCCATTGCGGCCGCAGACACCTGGGCCATCGTGAAGTTCGGTGCCGGCGTGTTGGTGTTCCCGATCGGCGCGGTCGTGGTGACCATCAGAGCGGTGAGGAACACCACGTTGGCCCGGGATCGGGTCCTGTCGTTCCCGTCACAGGTCGCGGCGGTCCGGCTGGGGATCACCCCGTCGCCGCCGGCCAATCGGATGACCCGCCTCGACTCCTCGGCACCCACCGTGATCGTGTCCGACCTCCACCGGTGTTTCCCCGGTCCACGGGACTGGACGAAACGACAGGGAACCAAGCCGCTCTACGCGGCCATGCTCGACCACTACACCTCGCTGGGCTACCGGGTCGTCGAGAACGGCGACATCGAGGACCACTGGATGGTGGGCGGCACGCCGTACGGGCAGTGGTACGACGCGGCGCGGGTGGCCACCCGCCTGATCCCCGGACGCACGGGCGTCGAACTGCGCCGAGCGCTGACCCGGCGGCACCTCCGGATCATCGTCGACAACCATGACGGCATCTACCAGCGGCTCCGCCTGCTGGGCGAGGCGGGACGACTGGTGCGAACGGTCGGCAACCACGACGACGTGTCGCTCGATCCGGTGATCGCCCAGTCGTTGTCCGGGCACCTGGGGGGTGCTCCGGTCGTGGACTATGTGGTGCTCGAGGACAACGACGGTGAGGCTGCCGCAGTCGTGACCCACGGCCACCAGACCGACGGATGGAACGCGCCGGGACGGTCGGACCTGGGCCAACTGGCGACCTGGCTGGCCTGCACCCTGTCCGATACCCCCGGCCTCGAAGCACCCGAGACCGTTCCTCCCCGGTCGTTGACCGCCGCGTTCCTCTCGGGGGCCCTCCCCAACGTCCTGTTGCGGATCAGCCCCCGATTCGGGGCGAACCGGTCCTACGACAGCCTCGACGAGGAGTCGTTGTTCGACGCCTTCGGCGGTGCCGCCGAGAGCGGGCCCTGGTTGCTCCTGGGACACACCCACCTGCCGGTCATGCAACCCTTGTCCCGAAGCGGGGTCCGCTGGGCGCGGTATGCGAACTCGGGCAACGGCTTGTGGTTTTCCATGATCACCGCGCTGGAGTGGGACCCGGCCACCGGATCCCCGCTGCTGGTGGCCTGGGTTCTGGTGAACCGGTCCACCGCCGATGCCGTGCCCCCCGAAGCAATCGTGGGTGAAGTCGAG
>Ga0105044_10003190_pt1 | contig 22455 bp, 19 predicted proteins | sample MAT01_FD_78092 | JGI IMG/M metagenome (GOLD analysis project Ga0105044, IMG submission 78092) | Freshwater microbial communities from Lake Fryxell liftoff mats and glacier meltwater in Antarctica - MAT-01 | ecosystem: Environmental > Aquatic > Freshwater > Ice > Liftoff microbial mat | place...
CGAGCACTGCCATTCCTTAATAAGGTTCGCTGCCGGAGCCTAACCCAGCCAGTCTGCGGACTGCATCTCAATCAGCCGTGAGACAGTGCGCTCGAACTCGAACGACCCGTCTCCCGTCGGATAGAGCTTGTCCGGCGGTGCGGCGGCGGAGCAGATCAGACGGCCTTTGGCCTCGTAGAGCGCGTCGATCAGCGTGACGAAGCGCTTGGCCTCATTGCGGCGCGCGGGCTCGAGCAGCGGGATGTGGTCGAGGATCAGGGTGTGAGCCGCGCCTGCGATGGCCAGCATGTCCTGCGGCCCGAGCGGCGCCGCGCAGAGTTCGGAGAAGGGCGCGCGGGCGACACCGTGCGCGAAGCGCGCGAGCGTCAGCGTGCGACCCAGCAGGTGAATGTCTTCCGGGCGTCCTTGGGCTCCGTCCGTCAGATGATCCCAGGCTTCGTTGAGCGCTTTCGCTGCGGTCTCATCGTCAGGTGTCAGATAGACCGGCATGCCCTTGATGCGGCCGAGGCGGTAGTCGGTCGGCCCGGCGAGCCTGACGGCGTCCAGTCTCTGCTCCAGCATGTCGATGAAGGGCAGGAAGAGCTGGCGGTTGATGCCGTCTTTATACAGATCGGCGGGTGGTCGATTCGAGGTCGCAACGATTGTGACGCCCTCAGCGAACAGAACCTCGAAGAGGCGGCCGAGCAGCATGGCGTCGGCAATGTCGCTGACCTGGAATTCGTCGAAGCACAGGAGGCGCGCGCTCCGCGCGATGAGTTTGGCGACAGGCGCAATGGGATCGCCCGGCGCGGCGGCGCGCTGGGCACGGATCGCCCCGTGGGTTTCAGCCATGAAGGCATGAAAATGGACGCGGCGCTTGGGCTGGACATCGGCGGCCTCGAAGAAGAGGTCCATCAGCATGGATTTGCCGCGCCCGACCGGTCCCCAGATGTAGAGACCGCGCGGGGCGGTGCGCTTGCGGGTGAAGCCGAGCAGGCCGCGCGAGCGGCCTTTGCCGTGCTCATCGAGTTCGGCGGCAAGGGCGCCTAGGCGATCGATCGCCGCGCCCTGCGCCGGATCGGCGTTGAGGCGGCCCTCGGCAATCAGGGCATTATAGGTTTCGCGGGGCGATGGCATCGCCCGCAGGTCTAAAGGCCGCGCGGCTCAAGCGCCAGCGAGGCGCCGGAGGATGAGGCCATCAAAGGTGTTTGGATCGTAGCCGATATAGACCTGCCAGACGCCGTTCTCCTGCCAGAAAATAGCGGGGACGTAGGTGTCGACGCCGTTGGCCTTTAGGATCTCGTTGAGGCTGGTCATGAAGGCGCGGCCTTTTTCCACGAGCGCGGCACGCTCAGGGTCGCTGTCGGCGTCGGGCGGCAGGGGTTCGGTATCGTAGAACGTGGCGGGGTCGGTCTCAAACCAGCGCGCATAGGTGGCGTAGTCACGGGTCTTCCAGAGCTCGGCGATCATCGCCCGCTCGCCGGGCTTGGAGCGCGGCTTGCCCTCGGCGCTATCGGCGCGGGCGTAGAGAATTTTGCGGATGTCGGCACCGGCGGCTTCCAGCTTGGCATAGGCGCCCAGATGCTGCGCAACGCAGTCCGGGCACGAGCGAAAGCCGACCGTGTAGAGCGGCACGCGGGCATCGCCCTTGTGGACCCATCCGGCCCCTTCCAGCAGTGCCCCCAGTTCATCGGCGTGGATTGTGATCGCGACGGGGGCTGCGGCGGCCTCGTCAGGGTTGGTTTCGCCCGCCTGCGCTAACCCGGCGGACAATGCGACGGGAAGCAGCAGCAGGGCGGTGAGACGGGCGAGCATGGCGATCCTCGAATGGGCGGTCTGCAGGCAGATATGGGGCCTTTACTCGGCCGCTGCCAGTGACGAGAGGCTTCACAGAGGCGACCGGCTTTCGGGGCCATCGGACCGAAGCGCGACATTTTCGCAACGCTTTTCCACTGGGCGTTCGGCGGGTTTAGTTAACTTGTCCTAAAGGTTTGCAAATTCTTAACGACATGCTTTGTTGCGCGCCGAACTCCCGCCGTGGGGCAAAAAGCGGCGGGGCGTCTTTTGGGGAGTTACATTGATATGACTGTTAAATCCGGCACGCGCGGGCTTCGCGCTGCGCTTCTAGGTGCCGCAACCTTTACCGCTGCTGCCATCGGCCTTGCCGCACCTGCAAACGCGCTGGTGACCAGCGCCAACACGACGCCCGCTGCAGCGGTCGATACCGGCAATACCCGCCCTTACTGGGTCGGCCTCGCCATCCGTAATGAGGCCGGCAATAGCGGCGGCACCTGCACCGGCCTGTTGATCAACCCGCGCACGGTGCTGTTCGCGGCACATTGCGTTGATAGCCTTGCGCCGGCCGCCTATGACGGCAATTCCCCCGGCAACCGCGCCCAAGTCGGCTATACGACCGATCCGACCTTCGGTCGCACCAATCTGCGCGAATTCCTGTTCGGGCAGGACTTTGCGGTGCCGGCCGGCGATGCCCGCACCATCACCGGCAGCTCGGTGATGGTCTGGTACGACCCGCGTTCGCGCTTCGGCTCGGCCTTCGATCCCAACAACGAAACCTTCCTGCCGGCCGATATCGCGATCGCAGGTTTTGATTTTTCAAACGAATTGCTCGGCCGTGACGCCCAGTCGGGGATCGGCCTGCTCTTCACGCCCCTCTCCGCTCAGGTGCAGGTCACAATCGGCGGCTACGGTCAGTCCGGCAACGGCGAAACCGGGACACGCACCAATGTGTTGACGCCGACGGCGGAGGAAAACTTCCTGCGCCGTCTCGGCCAGAACATCGTCAGCTTCCTTGGCGACGAGCGGACCATCGCGGTCGGGGTCTATCCCATCGCCACGGCCGATATCCTCGCGCCCACCGGCGGCGCCATTTTCTATCAGGACCTTTACTGGGCCGATTTCGACGACCCGAACCGCGCAACGCGGCCCTTCTTCAACGGTCCGGGCGGCGATCCGCTCTGCGTCTCTCCGAACTTCAATTGCCGCCTCGATCATGATATGTTCCCCGGAAATGCCATCGCCGGTGAGGCGATCACCGCCGCGGGCGATTCGGGCTCACCTCTGATCACCAATGCGTTCGGTCGCGAGGTTTCGCTCGGCGTCCTTAGCCAGGGCTCGCGCAATTTCTATGAATCGATCGGCAACCCGGACGATAATTTCGTCCGCTTTACCGAGTTCTCGAATTACGGCACGAGCGCAGGCTACAATCCGCTCTTCCTGTTCTGGGACCAGATCGTCGTCAACAACCCGTACAAGTATGTGCAGGCGACCGCTGGCGACGGCGAGTGGACAAACGCCGCGCGCTGGGTGCAGGAGCTGGATCCGCTTTATTACACGCTCGCGGGCGCGACGCTGACCAATGCTCTTCCGGGCACGCCTGCGCTCGGCTCGTCGAGCGCCGCGCCGAACTTTGGCGGCATCACCCCAAACCCCTCGCCCGCGGCGGCCTGCGCCTTCACCGGGACCTGCCCGCCGCTTGGTGGCACAAGTGACCCGGCCGTCACCGATCCGGTGCCTGCGCCCACCAATATCGCCTCGCCCGGCGTCGAAGATCACGTGGCCCGCATCACGCTGGACGATGTAACGCCGAGCCTGGTTTCGCCCGGCTTTGAGAGACTGATCGGCAACGCGTCCTCATCGGCGGGCACCTATGAATCGGTCTATAACGGCCAGCCCTCCAGCACCGCCTCCGGGACGGACTCGCTCATCACCGGTGTCGCCGCCAATGCGGCGAACACCGAAGGCACCATTCCCGGCACGCCGGCAAATGAGGCGACGACCACAGCCTTGTGGTCGTCGGGAACGCTGATCGGCGTCAACACCGGCACGCTGACCGGCCCCGGCACGACCAATTTCGTGCCGAACAACACGCTCGGCACGGCGGGCCTGCAGAACTCGACGCGCTGGTTTGAAGTCAACCTGCGCAATGCCGGCACGACCTTCCTGACCGGCACCACCGTCACGATCGACCGCTTGTCGATCCGCGCGGCCACGGCCGGCCTCAACATCCGGGCCGGCGCGCAGCTCAACACAGTCATTTCGTCGTTCCTCGATCTTGGCACCTTCACGGTCAACGGCATCTTCTCGCCGTCGCGTCTGACAGTTGCCGGCGGCCTCCTGACCGGCACGGGCTCGATCCTGACCACCGCGACAACGGGTGCCGGCTTGCTGATCAATGGCGGCATCCTGTCGCCGGGCACCGCCGCCAGCACCGTCGGCACGCTCGCCGTGACCGGCAACACCGCGTTCGCACTGGCCGGCGTCTATGGCGTCGATCTGGCCTCGGCCGTTTCTGCGGATCGCCTGAACGTGACCGGCGCGCTGCAGCTCGGCGGCGGCCTCGCTGTCAACACGATCGGCGGTTACGTTCCGACCTTTGGCACGCAGTGGACGATCGCTAACGGCTCGGCCGGCGTCACGGGCGCCTTCGCGGCAGTGGCAACGAACCTTCCGGGCGTGCTGCGTCCGCAGGTCGCCACGGTCGGCAACAATGTGATCCTGAGCATCATTGCGTTGCCGTTCGCCAATGCTGCGGTTTACACCTCGCCGGAGCAGATTGTGAACGCGGTCGGCCTCGACCAGATCCGCAACACGCCGGGCGGCTATGCGGCGCTGTCGGGTCTGTTCGGCTCGCTCGATCAGACTTCAACTGCGAACCTGCCGTTCATTATGGAAGCGCTGGTCCCGCTGAATAACTTCGTCGCCGGCGGCATGGCGGAAGCCAATGCCACTGTGGTCGCGAGTGCGCTCGTCGATCGCAGCGATCAGTTGATCCTGGGCGGCGGCCACGGCTTCGACGCCGCGGGCGCTTCGGCGATGCTGAACGCTTCGGCGCTGCAGGCCTCGGCCGATCCCTTCGATGCCATGATGATGGGCGCGGTTGCGGTCGCGGCGGCCCAGGACGCCGCTGCCGAGACCGCTGCTGCGGCCTCATCGATCAAGCTCCGCGAGGGCTGGGGCGGTTTCATCGACGTGACCACACTGATCGACTCGACCTATGAAGCGACCACCTTTGCCGGCGACGCCGACTTCAGCGGCACGGGCGGTTCGATCGGCTTCGACTACGGCTTCTCGGACGGCTCATTCGCCGGCGCTGCGCTCTCTTACGTCAGCAGCGATGCCGATGTGTTTGGGGCGCTTCAGTCAACCGAATCGACCTCGTTCGGCGTCAGCGCTTATGGCGGCGTCCATGAGGGTTCGAGCTTCCTGACGGGTTATCTGGGCTACGCATTCCAGTCCTATGACCTGTCGCGCACCGTTCCGCTGATGATGGGCACCCAGACGCTCACCGCCTCGCCGGACGGCACGATCTTCTCGGCCGGCGCCAAGATGGGCTTCGATCTGGATGTCGGCGGCGGTGTCATCACGCCGTACGGCTCGCTTGACGGCAAGTGGATCAACATCGACGGCTACACCGAGACCGGCGGTTCGGCGGCGCTGACCGTCGCATCCACCGATACCGCGCTGGTCGATGGCCGCCTCGGCGTCACCTATACCGGCATGTTCGCGCTGGAAGGCGGCGTGATCCGTCCCAAGCTGGGCGTCGCTTACGTCATCGACGTGCAGAGCGACGACAACGTGGTGAACGCAGCCTTCGCCGGCTTCCCCGGCGTGCCGCTGAGCTATCTCGGTTCGGATCGTGACAATGGCTGGGTCGAGTTCGAAGCCGGCCTCGAATATGAGGGCAGCAATTTCGGCCTCTCGGTCAACTACACCGGCGGCGACAACGGCGTGCTGAAGTACAACACGCTTTCGGGCCGCGTCAGCTTCTCCTGGTAAGGAGCAGCCTCGCCTAAAGCAAAACGCCCGGTCGAAAGACCGGGCGTTTTCTTTTCTCCGCACTGGCGGTGGCGAAGGAGATTTACGGAACGATCCAGCCTTTGGCACCGGCGGCCTTCTGCAGTACCGCCTTGGAGATCGGGCAGGTGTAGTCGCCCTCGGCATAAGAGCCGAGCGCGTAGGGCGGGAAGTAAACCTCGGCGCGGTCTTCGTAGACCAGCCAGTTGGCGAAATCGCCGACACCCTGGCCGATCGCTTCGCCATAGTTCGTCATATCGTCGGCGACCATTTTCTCGATCTCGGCCGCATCGCCGGCACCTTCGAGGCGCTCCGCCTTCTCGGCCCTGATGCCGCCGGTGCAGGCGGCGGCCAGCGTTTTTGCGGCGGCGGCGTCAAATACATCTGCAAACGCGAGTACCTTGCCCGCCTTGCGGTCGAGCGTGACCGCCGCCGTGTAGTAATTGCCGTGCGCCCCGCCGCCGAACATATAGACGCCGACATTCATAGCGATGAGATCGGGCGAGGCGTAGCTGACAGCGGCGGAGGCAGAGTACTCGCAACTCATGCCGTCGGGGAGGTCACCCTCGGTATAGGCACCGAAGTCCTTCTCCATGCCGGCCGTCTGGCCGTTGACCCAGCTATTGAATGCCTTCTCGCCCGGGTCGGCGGCCGGGCCGGCGAAGCGGTAGAGCGAGACATCGGCGGTGCAGTGGCCCTTGCCGAATTCCCGCGCGAACAGGAACGGCGTCAGCCTGGCGCTGTCGCCATAGCCGGGGCCGCTCGACGGCGTGCCGCTGAGATAGGCGATACGTTTTTCGGTGATCTCCAGAAGGCAGGCGGTCTTTTCCCCGGCCTTTTCCTGCCAGCCACAGTTCTGCTCGCGCAGTTTCAGCCAAGCGCGCTGGCTGGCCTTGAGCATGGCTTGCTGGTCTTTCTGCAGCGTCGGCAGCAGCGCCGCGTAGGCCGCGCTCATCGCATCGTCGGCGGCTTTGACGCCGGGATCGGCGCAGATCGCTTTTTCGGTGTCGCTGGTGGCCTTGGCACAATCGAACGCCGAGGCGGTAGGGGCAAGCATCAGCGCGACCGTCAGCGCAGCCGACGACATGAGAACAGGCTTCAGCATTTTAAAAATCTCCCTGGCCGGTCAGAGCGTGCGCTCGACCATCATCTTCTTGATCTCGGCGATCGCTTTGGCCGGATTAAGGCCCTTGGGGCAGGTGTTCGCGCAATTCATGATCGTGTGACAGCGATAAAGCCGGAAGGGATCTTCCAGATCGTCGAGCCGCTCGCCCTTGGCCTCATCGCGGCTGTCGGCCAGCCAGCGATAGGACTGCAGCAAGGCGGCGGGGCCGAGATATTTATCGGAGTTCCACCAATAAGACGGGCATGAAGTCGAGCAGCATGCGCAGAGAATGCACTCATAGAGGCCATCGACCTTGGCGCGTTCTGCCGGCGTTTGCTTGTACTCGGTGACCGGCTCGGCGGAGGAGGCCTGGAGGTAGGGCTGGATCGAGGCATATTGCGCGTAGAAGTTCGTCAGGTCGGCGACCAGGTCCTTGATGACCGGCAGATGCGGCAGCGGGTAGATGGAGACGACGTTGCCCTTCACCTCGTCCATGCCCTTGGTGCAGGCGAGCGAGTTGCCGCCGCCGATATTCATGGCGCATGAGCCGCAGACGCCTTCGCGGCAGGAGCGGCGGAAGGTCAGCGTCGGGTCGATATTGTTCTTCAGCCAGATCAGGCCATCCAGCACCATCGGGGCGCAGCCGTCGCGGTCGACATAGTAGGTGTCGACGCTGGGATTCTTGCCGCCGTCCGGATCGTAGCGATAGACACGGAACTCGGTGATGTTTTTGGAAGGCGTGCCGTCGGTTTTCACCGGCTTCGGCCACGTTTTGCCCTTGCCGTAGCGCGAGTTCTTGGGAAGCCGCAACTGAACCATGGATCAGCCCTTAATGCCGTATGCCCCCATGTAGGCGCGCGTGAAAGAGCGGTCAACAAATCCGGACGTTGTCAGCCGAAGACGACCGCCGCCATCATCCGTCCGGGAATGAGGGTAAGGCCACCGGCGATGACGATGCCGTAGAGGTAACAGCCGATGAAAAAGCCTGAACCACGGTCGCAACGTGGATGTGGATCGCCGGCTGGGCGTGGCTCAGATGCTGAAAGTCCATGACCTAAACAGCATGGATATTGTGCAGCGTCCTTCGTGTTGCTAGGGCGACGCGGTGGAGAAGGGCACCACTGCGGCGCAAGACCGGGAAATTCCCGATATCGGCTGTTGCGTAGCCGATGGTGGAGGCTATCTGGGTCGCCTCCTCGATGAGGTTCGGCCGCAGCGCACGGTATTTGATGCCGAAGCGCCAGGGCTGGTCGAGAAACCAGTCCAGTGGTTCGTCGAAGCCTTTGAAGCCGCCGAGCACGGCCTCCGCCGCCCGCCGGTTCACGAGATGGCCAAGCGATTTGGTGATGCGGTTCAGCGGCCGGACGATGCGCCCCGCCGAACCAATGTCGTGCTTTGGCACATAGCCATAGGCGCGAAAGGTGTAGGCCTTGAGCAAATCCCACCGATCCGCTGCGCCGAGGATCGCCTCGAGCCGGGAGGACAAGGCCATCCCCCCGGGAATGGTGAAGTCGTCCTCAAGGATCATCTCGTGGGTACGGTCGCTTTCAAGAAAGCGGCGCAGTGCGCGGAGGTGACTGAAGGTGCAACCGGCTTCCCCGGCGCGGTAGGCGCGGCCCATATGCCGGGCGAAGGCGTCGGCATTGATCAGGACCTGTTCGTCCGGCTCCAGCTTGCTGCCGTCGGCTGCGGGAAGGCGGCTCCAGGCTAGGCCCATCGGGTCCAGAAAACTGCGAACGCGCTCCAGCCTGTCGGCTGATCTGTCGAGGTTGATGATGGTGATCCCGAAACGCATGCCGGGAGGCAGGGCAAGCATCTAAAGCGGCCTCAGCCAGTTGAGAACAGTGGTGATGCCGGGAAAGTTTTTGTCATAGCCGCCGGGGCTGGTGAGGCACGTGACGGAGACGAGCCTGCCAGGCCCGGCAATCATCAGCGCATTGAACTTGACCTCCTGGCCTGTCGGATAGGCCATGCCGCCCCGCGCCCAGGGCGCGTCATACTGCTCCATTTTGGTAATGCCGACATTGTCGATCGAGCCGGTGATGCCGCTTGCGAAAAAACGCTGGCGCCAGAACTCGGCCGTGTAGGCCTGCATCGAAATGTTGACGGCTTCCTGTGGCAGCGCGGTGGTCTGGGCGACGTGTTGTCCGGTGACGGTGCATTGGACCGCACTGTCGGCGCTCATGGTCTGGCCGTTGGTCATGTCGGACCAGCCGTCGGGGATTTTCATACTGTACCCAGCCACGGGGTCGGTGTAGATGCGCGGCTCAGCGATCGCAGGCGAGACGAGAACCGCCAAACAGAACGCAGTAATGACCGGTTTCATGTGCAGTTCCTCCCGCATCTTCGGCGCACGCAGTTGGCCGAGATTAAGCCGTGGGCTGCGCGCCTGACCATAGCGTGGCGATCTGGCCCTGCGCTAACCTAAGGCCGCCTGCGGCCAGAAGGTAAGGCACGGGAGACGGCAATGAGCGAGACGATCGAGGGCGGATGCCGGTGTGGGATGGTGCATTATTGCCTCAAGGTTTCGGCCTTTCCCACAGCCTATGCCTGTCATTGCCTGTTCTGTCAGACGTGGACCGGCAGCGCCTTCAGCCTGCAGGTCGTGGCAGTGGAGGAGGCGCTGAAGGTTAGTGGCGCGCCTTATCTTTATGAGCGGGTGTCGGATGGCGGTGAGCGCGTGACGCGGCAGCGCGCACTGCATCACGCGCGTTTACAACACCAACTCGTCACGGCCCGGCATGGTGGTGCTGCGGGCGGGGACGCTGGATCGCAGTGATGAGCTGAATGTTGCCTCGCATGTCTGGGTGAAGCGAAAGGTCGGCGGGATCGACATTCCGGACGGCGTACCGGCTTGGCCGGAAGGCGCGCCGCCGGCGGATTTCGTGGCGGCGGTATTGAAGTGACCTCCTGAAGCGCTTCAGTCGCTCTCGCCACCAGAATCGTGGATATCGAATGTCGCTATGAGATCGGGGCTTGAAACCACGCGACCCGTTGCGTGTAGCTTGTAGTCGTCAGGTTGGGCCGGAAAGCGATGATCCAATGCCGGCGGTATGGCGAATTCCTCGCCATTGTCGGATCGCCGGATGACGATCCCCGTATCGGGGCCTGCGACGATGATCTCGCCGTCGTGTTCGACCAATGAGTCAAGACCGCCGTCCGCATTGCAAAAAGGACAGACCGATCAGCAGATGCTTTCCGACCAACGCTGCGAAGGCCGCCGCATCTTGGTCGCTCATCTCAGTACACGCGCGCCTTGGGGGCGATGTATTCGATGTCGTTGGTCATCGTGTATTCGTGGACCGGGCGGTAGTCGATCTTCACCGCGCCTTTGGCGTCGATCCAGGCTAGGGTGTGCTTCATCCACTGCTTGTCGTCGCGGGTGGGGAAGTCTTCGCGTGCGTGTGCGCCGCGCGATTCTTCACGGTTCGCGGCGGAGGTCATGGTGACGACGGCCTGTGAGATCAAATTGTCGTACTCAAGGCTCTCCATAAGATCGGAGTTCCAGATCAGCGTGCGGTCGGTGACGGCGATATCGGACGAGCCGGAGAAGACCTTCTCGATCTTTTCGACGCCCTCATTCAGCACGTCGCCGGTGCGGTAGACAGCGCAGTTCGACTGCATCGTCCGTTGCATCTGATTGCGGAGCTGCGAGGTCGGCGTGCCGCCGTTCGCATTGCGGAAGCGGTCGAAGCGAGCGAGCGCGGCCTCGGCTGAGCCCTTGGGCAGATCGGAATGGCGTTCGCCGATCTTGACGGTGTCGGCGACGCGCAGGCCGGCGGCGCGGCCAAAGACCACGAGGTCGGTCAGCGAGTTGGAACCGAGACGGTTCGCGCCATGCACCGAGACACAGGCCGCTTCGCCGATCGCCATCAGGCCAGGGACGACACTGTCCGGGTCGCCGTTCGCCTTGGTGAGAACCTCGCCGTGATAGTTCGTCGGGATGCCGCCCATATTGTAGTGAACGGTCGGCAGGACCGGGATCGGTTCCTTGGTGACATCGACATTCGCAAAGATCTTGGCGCTTTCCGAAATGCCGGGCAGGCGCTCATGCACGATCTTGGGATCGAGATGGTCGATGTGGAGATGGATGTATTCGCCGTTCGGACCGCAGCCACGGCCTTCGCGGATTTCCATCGTCATGGCGCGTGAGACGACATCGCGCGAGGCGAGATCCTTCACGGACGGGGCATAGCGCTCCATGAAGCGCTCGCCTTCCTTGTTGGTGAGATAGCCGCCTTCGCCGCGCACGCCTTCGGTGATGAGACAGCCCGCGCCGTAAATGCCGGTCGGGTGGAACTGGACGAATTCCATGTCCTGCAGCGGCAGGCCGGCTCGCAACACCATCGCATTGCCGTCGCCGGTGCAGGTGTGGGCTGAAGTGCAGGAGAAATAGGCGCGGCCATAGCCGCCGGTCGCCAGGATGACTTCATGGGCGCGGAAGCGGTGGATCGAGCCGTCTTCCAGACACCATGCGGTGAAGCCCCGGCAGCGCCCGTCTTCCATGATGAGATCGAGCGCGAAATACTCGATGAAGAACTGGACCTTGTTCTTCACGCACTGGCCGTAAAGCGTGTGGAGGATGGCGTGGCCGGTGCGGTCGGCGGCGGCGCAGGTGCGCTGCTGCGGCGACTGGCCGTAATTCTTGGTCATGCCGCCAAAGGCGCGCTGATAGATCTTGCCGTCTTCGGTGCGGCTGAACGGCACGCCCCAATGCTCAAGCTCGTAGACGGCATCGACCGCGTTGCGGCAGAGATATTCGATCGCGTCTTGGTCGCCGAGCCAGTCGGCGCCCTTCACCGTGTCGTACATGTGCCAGCGCCAGTCGTCCTCGCCCATATTGCCGAGGCTGGCCGAGATGCCGCCCTGTGCCGCAACTGTGTGGCTGCGCGTCGGGAAGACTTTGGTGACGCAGGCGGTTTTCAACCCGGCCTGTGCCGCGCCAAGCGTCGCGCGCAATCCTGCGCCGCCAGCGCCGATGACGACGACGTCGTAGGTGTGGTCGGTGATGGGATAAGCGGACATGTTTTCAGACGGCCAGTTTCAGAATTGCGAGCGCGCACGCGGCGATCAGCGCCACCGCGAAAAAGATATTGGCGAGTAGGGCTGCGATCTTGAGCCCCTCGGCAGTGATGTAGTCCTCGATCACAACCTGTACGCCCAGCTTGAAGTGCCAGATCGCGGTTGCCGTAAAGAGAAGCATCAAACCGGAATTCACCGGGTGGGACAGAAACCGGCCTGCCACCGACACGGGTGCTCCGGCGTGGGCCGCCACAGCCCATACAAACCACAGGGTAAGGGGCACCAGCGCAATCGCTGTCACGCGCTGGACGACAAAGTGCCCGGTGCCGCGCTTGGCGGAGCCAAGGCCGCGAACGCGGCCGAGCGGAGTGCGAAGGCTGTCCCTGCCGTGTGACATCAGAGTGCCCCCATCGACATGTAGGCATAGACCCAGGTGCCCAGTGTCAGAACGAGGCTGATGACGATCACCGCCCATCCGGTCCTGCGCGCGGTTGCGGGCTCGAACCCCGCGCCGGCATCCCACACAAGATGGCGTACGCCATTGAGCATGTGAAACATCAGGGCCAGCGTAAAACCGAACAGCACGAGACGTCCGAACCAGTGGCCTGCCACTTCGTTGAAAGTCCGGAGGTCGCCGGGGCCGAGGCCTGCTGCAATCAGCCACCAGGCGAGAACCAGGGCACCGGCACCTAGCACAATCCCGGTCACGCGATGGGCGATGGACGAGAACATTGTCACCGACCATCGCCAGATCTGCAGATGGGGCGAAAGCGGGCGCGCCGTGCGGCGCAGGGACGCGTTTGCGTCGGCCATGGAGGGATCAGTCCCGGATCAGGATTTCAATGGCCGGAATATAGAAGCCCCCACTCTTAAAGCAACGCGCCCGCATGAGGGCTTTCCTTGCGGAATGCGCCCGCGTGTCGCGAAGCGCCTTGAACGCCGCCCGCTGTCCGGCGATGGTTGGCCTAGCAATCAAGGGCGCATCTCATGAGCGATTTACCAGGCATCTTCATCGGCAAGGGCGACACGCCGGTGGAACTGGCGCTGGCGCTGGCCAACCGTCATGGCCTGATTGCCGGGGCGACCGGCACTGGCAAGACGGTGACACTGCAAATCCTGGCCGAAGGGTTCTCCGCCGCCGGGGTTCCGGTGTTTGCGGCCGACGTGAAGGGTGATCTCTCGGGCATCGCCCTGGCGGGGACCGAGAAATCGTTCCTCACCGAACGCGCCGCGAAGATCGGGCTCGATCCTTACGTGTTTGAGCCGCATCCGGTGCTTTACTGGGACGTCTTCGGCAAGCAAGGCCATCCCATCCGCGCGACGGTCTCGGAGATGGGGCCGCTGCTGCTGTCGCGTCTGCTCGATCTCAACGATGTGCAGGAAGGGGTGATCAATATCGCGTTCCGGGTCGCGGACGATGAGGGTCTGCTGCTGCTCGACCTCAAGGATTTGCGCGCCATCCTCGCCTTCCTTGCGGACCATGCCGATGATGTGAAGGCCCGGTATGGCAATGTCTCGCCGACCAGCGTTGGGGCGATCCAGCGGCAATTGCTGGTGCTGGAAAATCAGGGCGGCGACGCGTTTTTCGGTGAGCCGGCGCTGGCGCTGTCGGACTTCATGATGACGGACGCGCAGGGACGCGGTGCGATCAACGTGCTCGCCGCCGACCAGCTGATGTCGAACCCGCGCGTCTATGCGACGTTCCTGCTGTGGATGATGTCGGAGCTGTTCGAACAGCTGCCGGAAGCGGGCGATCTGGAAAAGCCCAAGCTCGTCTTCTTCTTCGATGAAGCGCATCTTCTCTTCAACGATGCCCCCAAAGCGTTGCTGGAGAAGGTGACGCAGGTCGTGCGGTTGATCCGTTCGAAAGGTGTCGGTGTCTATTTCATTACGCAGAACCCGCAGGACGTACCGGAGATTGTGCTGAGCCAGCTCGGCAACCGCATTCAGCACGCGCTGCGCGCCTATACGCCCAGGGAACAGAAGGCGGTGCGGGTGGCGGCGGAGAGTTTCCGCGCCAATCCCGCCTTCAAGACCGAGGATGCGATCACCGAGATGGGGATCGGCGAGGCGCTGGTCTCGACGCTGGAGAAGGGCGGCGTGCCCTCGATCGTGCAGCGGACGCTCATTCGTCCGCCCTCGGGCCGGATGGGTCCGGTGACGGACGAGGAACGCAAACAGATCCAGGCGCAGAGCCCGCTCGTCGGGAAGTATGAGACGGTGCTGGATCGCGAGAGCGCCTATGAGGTGCTGAACGGCCAGCGTGAGGTGGAGAGCGCACCGGCTTCCAGGCCTCAAACCAAAAGCGGCGGGATCGACTGGGGTGCGCGGCCCGTGCCGGCCCCGCTGCCTCTGCCCGAGGCGCAGGCCCCGCGCGAGTCCACGCGCGGCTCGATCCGCGACCGCGAGCCGCCGCGGGCAAAGGAGAAAGAATCCTCCGGCGGGTGGCTCTCCGACATGCTCGGCGGCAATTCCAAGCGTCAGGGCGTCGGCGAAGCGGCGATCAAGTCGGTGACGCGGTCGGTGTCATCGACCATCGGGCGCGAAATCGGCCGCTCGATTTTGGGAAGTATTCTGGGCGGAAAACGCCGCTAACGTGCGTGCAGCACTTTTCTGGCTCGCATTACCACCTTCCGAGCGTCTTGCCGGGCTAGAGTCGAGGCATGCGATTCGCTCAACTCGTGGCGTTTGCCGCCATTGCCGCAATCTCGTCCAGCTTGGCGGGCGAGGGCACAGTCACGCCTGACCCCGCTCCGCTGACCGCTGAGGCCCGGGGGCTCGCCTTCGTCCAGGCCAACTGCGCCCGCTGTCATGCCATCGGCCGGACAGAGTCCAGCCCGTATGAGCCTGCCCCGCCGTTCCGCACCCTCAGCGCCAAGTATGACGTAGATGGTCTTGCCGAGGCCTTTGCCGAGGGCATCGAGGTCGGGCATCGTGGAGCGCAGGAAATGCCCGTTTTCGAGCTCACCCCGCCGCAGATCGACGATCTGGTCGCCTATCTCAAGTGGATCGGGGGCTGACGCCGGACCGCCCCTTCTCGCTGCGTCAGCGTTGCCTCGACACGTTCGGCTGCTATAACCCCGGCGCTTTCATATCGCGCGCGCGTCAGCGCTCCGGCGGGAGACCCCCATGAACATCCATGAATACCAAGCCAAGCAGGTTCTGGCCGGCTTCGGCGTGCCGATCTCCAGGGGCGCGGCGGTTTTCACGCCGACCGAAGCCTACGCGGCGGCGCAGAAGCTGAAGGGCGAGGGTGCCAAGCTGTTTGTCGTGAAGGCGCAAATCCACGCCGGCGGGCGCGGCAAGGGCAAATTCAAGGAGCTCGGCCCCGATGCGAAGGGCGGCGTGCGCCTCGCCAAGACGCCGGACGAGGTGGAGGCTGCCGCCAAGGAGATGCTCGGCAATACGCTGGTGACGGCGCAGACCGGCCCCGCCGGCAAGCAGGTCAACCGCCTCTACATCGAAGACGGCAGCGATATCGAGAAGGAGTTCTATCTGTCGATGCTGGTCGACCGTGAAACCGGCCGCACCGCATTCGTGGTGTCGACCGAAGGCGGCATGGATATCGAGAAGGTTGCGCACGACACGCCGGAAAAGATCATCACCTTCTCGGTCGATCCTGCGACCGGCGTGCAGCCCCATCACGGCCGCACCATCGCCAAGACATTGGGTCTCAAGGGCGATCTTGCCAAGCAGACCGAAGCGCTGGCGGCCAAGCTCTACAAGGCGTTTGTCGAGACCGACATGGCGCTGCTGGAGATCAACCCGCTGATCGTCACGCCCGACGGCCGTCTGCATGTGCTGGACGCCAAGGTCGGGTTCGATAGCAACTCGCTCTATCGTCACCCCGATATCGTGGCGCTCCGCGATCTGACCGAGGAAGACCCCAAGGAGATCGAGGCGTCGAAATACGACCTCTCCTATATCACGCTGGATGGCGATATTGTCTGCATGGTCAACGTTGCCGGCCTCGCCATGGCGACGATGGACATCATCAAGCTGTATGGCCGCGAGCCGGCCAACTTCCTCGATGTCGGCGGCGGTGCGAGCGAAGAGAAAGTGACGGCGGCGTTCAAGATCATTACCGCCGATCCGAACGTCAAAGGCATCCTGATCAACATCTTCGGCGGCATCATGAAGTGCGACATCATCGCCAATGGCGTGGTCGCGGCCGTGAAGGCCGTCGGCTTGAAAGTGCCGCTGGTGGTGCGCCTCGAAGGCACGAATGTGACCGAAGGCAAGAAGATCATCGCCGAGAGCGGTCTCGACGTCGTCCCTGCGGACGATCTCGATGACGCCGCCCAGAAGATCGTCGCTGCCGTGAAGAAGGCCGCTTAAGCCCATGCCCATCCTGATCGACAAGACCACCAAGCTCATCACGCAGGGCTTCACCGGCAAGACGGCGACGTTCCACTCGTTGGGGGCGCTGGCCTACGGCACCAAGCTGGTGGGCGGCGTCGCCCCAGGCAAAGGCGGCACGATGCATCCCGATCCGGACATCAACCTTCCGGTGTGGGACACCGTTGCCGAGGCCAAGGCCGCGACGGGCGCCACCGCCAGCGTCGTCTATGTGCCCCCGCCGGGCGCTGCCGATGCCATTCTGGAGGCGATCGACGCAGGTATTCCGCTGATCGTCTGCATCACCGAGGGCATCCCGGTGCAGGATATGATCAAGGTGAAACGCGCGCTGGAAGGCTCAAAGTCGCGCCTGATCGGGCCTAATTGCCCCGGGATCGTGACCGCCGGTGAGTGCAAGATCGGGATCATGCCGGCCAATATCTTCAAGCCAGGCAGCGTCGGCATTGTGTCGCGTTCGGGCACGCTGACCTATGAGGCGGTCTTCCAGACCACCAATGAGGGCCTCGGCCAGACCACCGCCGTCGGCATTGGCGGCGACCCGGTGAAGGGCACCGAATTCATCGACATGCTGGAGATGTTCCTCGCCGACGAGAAGACCAAGTCGATCGTGATGATCGGCGAGATCGGTGGTTCGGCCGAGGAAGATGCCGCCCAGTTCATCGCCGATGAAGCCAAGAAGGGACGCAAGAAACCGATGGTCGGCTTCATTGCCGGTCGCACTGCTCCTCCGGGGCGCCGCATGGGTCATGCCGGCGCGATCATCTCGGGCGGCAAGGGCGATGCGGGCTCCAAGATCGCGGCGATGGAAGAGGCGGGCATCAAAGTGTCGCCCAGCCCCGCGCGTCTGGGGAAAACCCTCGTTGAAGTGTTGAAGGGCTAGGCGGCAAAGGCTAGTTTCCGCTCGCTCGCGCACTATCTATCGACTCGCGCGGCCGGCCTGGACGTCAACCGGCGTCTGAAAGCTTTCGCAGGCCGGCCCAATCATGGAGCTCCGCGCGCCAACGCTGCGGAGCATGACGGTCTATGTCCTCCACTTCCGAGCCTTTCGATATCTCGTTCCTCTCCGGTTCGAACGCCGCCTTTATCGAAGATCTCTACGACTGCTACGCCGCCGACGCGAATTCGGTGGATGAGAGCTGGCGCACATTGTTCTCCAGCCTCGGCAAAGGCGCGACCGCTGCGATGAAGCCGGGCTGGGGCCTGAAGAACGGCAACGGCATGGTCGGCGCGCTGGCCGAAGACTACATGCCGCCCGCTCCCAAGCTGGGTAGGAAGCCGAACGGCGCTGCGCCGGCCAAAACCGCCGAGGCGGGTGCCAGTGTCATAGCCGCGCTCGCGCAAGCTGCCCCGTCGGCGGATGTCGTCAAGGCCGCGACGCTCGACAGCGTCCGCGCCACGCAGCTGGTGCGCGCCTTCCGCGCCCGCGGCCATCTCGCCGCCAATCTCGATCCGCTGAAGATCGGGCGGGAGCGCCAGCACCCCGAACTTGAGCCGTTCAATTACGGCTTCCTGCCGCAGGATATGGACCGCCCGATCTTCCTCGATAACGTGCTGGGGCTCCAGTACGCGACGATGACCGAGATCGTGGAGATCTGCCGCGCCACCTATTGCGGCAATATCGGCTACGAGTTCGTGCATGTGACGAACCCCGATGAGAAGCGGTGGATCCAGGAGCGCGTCGAAGGCCGGGACAAGGGCGCGTCGTTCACGCTGGAAGGCAAGAAGGCGATCCTCAACAAGCTGATCGAGGCGGAGGGCTTCGAGACCTATTGCACGCGCAAGTTCACCGGCACCAAGCGCTTCGGCCTCGACGGCGGCGAGTCGCTGATCCCGGCGCTGGAGCAGATCATCAAGCGCGGCGGCGCGCTGGGGGCGCGCGAAATCGCGTTCGGCATGCCGCATCGCGGACGATTGAGTGTGCTCGCGAACGTGCTGTCCAAGCCCTACCACCAGATCTTCAACGAGTTTCAGGGCGGCTCGTCGAGCCCCAAGGATGTCGGCGGCTCGGGCGATGTGAAGTATCACCTCGGCGCCTCGTCGGACCGGGCGTTCGACGGCAATCTCGTCCACCTCTCGCTTGCCCCGAACCCCTCGCACCTCGAAGCGGTAAACCCGGTGGTGCTCGGCAAGGCGCGCGCCAAGCAGGTGGCGCTGGGTAACGGCAATGCCGAGATCGCCCGCACGCAGGTCATCCCGGTGTTGCTGCATGGCGACGCGGCGTTCGCCGGACAGGGCGTGGTCGCCGAATGCTTCGCCATGTCGGGCACGCGCGGCTACCGCATCGGCGGCACGATCCACATCGTCGTGAACAACCAGATCGGCTTCACGACCTCGCCCCATCATGCGCGCTCGTCCCCGTATCCTTCCGACGTCGCGAAGATGGTGGAAGCGCCGATCCTGCATGTGAACGGCGACGACCCGGAAGCCGTCGTACACTGCGCGCGCATCGCGACCGAATACCGCCAGACGTTCCAGAAGGACGTCGTGGTCGATATGTTCTGCTATCGCCGCTTCGGCCATAACGAGACGCTGGAGCCGACATTTACGCAGCCGCTGATGTATCGGGCGATCAAGGATCATCCCTCGACTCTGACGATCTACGAAAAGAAGCTCGCAGCGGAAGGCACACTGAGCGAGGCCGAGATCGAGTCCATGAAAGCCGAATTCGCGCTGCGTCTCGACAACGAGCTGGAAGCCGCCAAGACCTTCAAAGCCAACAAGGCCGACTGGCTGGACGGCGTGTGGTCGGGCATGGATGCGGGTCAGGGCGTCTATAAGCGCGGCGACACCGCCGTGACGATGGAAACGCTGCAGGAGATCGGCAAGGCGCTCTCGACCGTGCCGGACACCTTCAACGCGCACCGCACCGTGGCGCGCCAGCTCGCAGCGAAAGCGGCGATGTTTGAAACAGGTCAGGGCGTCGACTGGGCGACCGCTGAAGCGCTGGCTTTCGGCTCTCTGGCGCTGGAAGGCGTGCGCACCCGGCTTTCGGGACAGGACAGCCGTGAGGGCACGTTCAGCCAGCGCCATGCCGCGCTGGTCGATCAGGCCGATGAGCACCGCTATGTGCTGCTCAATCACATCCGCCCCGGCAAACAGGCCGAGATCGAAGTCATCGACTCGCTGCTCTCGGAATTTGCGGTGCTCGGTTTCGAGTACGGCTATTCGCTGGCCGCACCGAATACGCTCGCTTTGTGGGAAGCGCAGTTCGGCGATTTCTCCAACGGCGCGCAGGTCATCATCGACCAGTTCATCGCATCTGGTGAAACCAAATGGCTGCGTCTCTCGGGTCTCGTGCTGCTGCTGCCGCATGGTTATGAAGGGCAGGGGCCGGAGCATTCGAGCGCGCGGCCGGAACGCTTTCTGCAGATGTGCGCCGAAAAGAACATGCAGATCGCGAACATCACGACACCGTCGAACTATTTCCACGCGCTGCGCCGTCAGATCCGCCGCAATCATCGCAAGCCGCTTGTGCTGATGACGCCCAAATCGCTGCTGCGCCACAAACGGGCGGTCTCCAGCATGGTTGAGATGGGCCCCGGCACCTCGTTCCACCGTCTGCTGTGGGACGATGCCGAGATGCGCCCGGGCTACAGCGTGAAACTGAAGGCCGACAAGGATATCCGCCGCGTCGTGTTCTGTTCCGGCAAGGTCTACTACGATTTGTTCGAGGATCGCGAGAAGCGCGGCGTCGACGACGTGCAGCTCATCCGCGTGGAGCAGCTCTATCCCTATCCGGAAGACGCCATGGAGCGCGAATTGCTGCGCTTCAAGCAGGCCGAGGTGGTGTGGTGCCAGGAGGAGCCCAAGAACATGGGGTACTGGACCTTCATCAATCCGCTTCTGGAAGAAACGATGATCAAGACCGGCAATCGCAACGCCCGTCCGCGCTATACGGGCCGGGCTGCGGCGGCCTCGCCCGCGACCGGACTTTCCAGCACTCACCTGGCCGAACTCAAGGCCTTCCTCGACGACAGCTTCTCCGCCTGACGGAAAGAGACGCATGACCGACATCACCGTTCCCAATATGGGCGAGAGCGTCACCGAAGCGACGATCGCCAAATGGTTTAAGAAGGTCGGCGACAGCGTCGCCGCCGATGAGATTCTCGCCGAACTGGAAACCGACAAGGTGACCGTGGAAGTGCCGGCCCCAGAAGCTGGCGTCATTTCGGCGCTTAGCGTTGCCGAGGGCGGCACGGTCGCGCCGGGCGCTGTGATCGGCACAATCGAGGCTGGTGCCGTCGGCGCGAAACCGGCCGTTCCCAAAGCGGAAACGCCGAAAGTAGAAGCGCCAAAGGCCGAAGCGCCCAAGCCCGCCCTCGATGTGCCGAAGCCTGCGCCGGTTGAGGCCAAAGATAATGGTCCCGCCGTCGCGCGTATCGTCGCGGAGACGCGTGCCGATACCTCGAAAATCGACGGCACAGGCAAAGACGGCCGGCTGACCAAGGGCGACGTGCTCGCCGCGCTCGAAAATGTCGCTGTACAGGTGAAGCAGGGCGTCGCTGCACCAACCGCGCCGCATGCGCCGCGGGAGACGGGACCGCGCGAGGAACGTGTGAAGATGACGCGTCTGCGTCAGACCATCGCGCGCCGGCTGAAGGAAGCGCAGAACAGCGCCGCGATGCTGACGACGTTCAACGAAGCCGACATGTCGCAGATCATGGCGCTCCGCAAGGAACACCAGGAGGCGTTCGAGAAGCGCCACGGCGTACGCATCGGCTTCATGTCGTTCTTCGTGAAGGCCTGCGTCGCGGCGCTGAAGGAAATCCCGTCGGTGAACGGCGAGATTGACGGCGACGATGTCATCTACAAGAATTTCTACGATATTGGCGTGGCGGTCGGCACCGAGAAGGGCCTCGTCGTGCCGGTGCTGCGCGATGCCGACACCAAGGGCTTCGCCGACATCGAAAAGGGCATTGCCGAGCTGGGCGTGAAGGCCCGCGACGGCAAGCTGAAGATCGAAGACATGCAGGGCGCGACGTTCACGATCTCGAATGGCGGCGTCTATGGCTCGCTGATGTCGACGCCGATCCTCAACGCGCCGCAATCGGGCGTGCTGGGCATGCACAAGATTCAGGATCGCCCCGTCGTCGTTGGCGGCCAGGTCGTGGTCCGTCCGATGATGTATCTGGCGCTGAGCTACGATCACCGCCTGGTCGACGGCAAGGAAGCGGTGACCTTCCTCGTGCGTGTGAAAGAAGCGCTGGAGAATCCGGTCCGTCTGGTTCTGGAGGTCTGAATCATGGCCGACACGTATGACGTCGTCGTCATCGGCGGCGGCCCCGGCGGCTACAATGCGGCGATCCGCGCCGGTCAGTTGGGGCTGAAGGTTGCCTGCATCGACAAGCGCGATGTCGGCGGCAAGGTGGCGTTTGGCGGCACCTGCCTCAATGTCGGATGCATTCCCTCCAAGGCACTGCTGCATGCCTCGCACCGTTTCGAAGAAGCGCGCGATCATTTCGGGGCTATCGGCATCAACGCGGCGGTCGAACTCGACCTGCCCAAGATGCAGGCGCATCGCGAGAAGACGGTGGACGGCCTCGTGAAGGGCGTCTCGTTCCTGTTCAAGAAGAACAAGGTTGATCCCTATTTCGGCACCGGCCGCATCGTTTCAGCCACCGAGGTGGAGATCACCGGTTCGGACGGCGCGAAGCAGACGCTGACCACCAAGAACATCATCATCGCGACGGGCTCGGAAGTGACGCCGCTGCCGGGCGTCACGATCGACGAGAAGCGCATCGTCTCATCGACCGGTGCGCTGACCCTGGCCGAAGTGCCGAAGAAAATGATCGTGATCGGCGCCGGAATTATCGGGCTGGAACTCGGCTCGGTATGGCGGCGTCTTGGCGCGGACGTTCAGGTCATCGAATATCTCGACCGCATCACGCCCGGTGTCGATGCCGAGGTGGCGAAAGAATTCCAGAAGGTGCTGACGCGCCAGGGCCTGAGCTTCAAGCTCGGCCACAAGGTGACAAAGGCCGAAGTCGGCGACACCGGCGTGACGCTGACAGTCGAGCCTGCGGCCGGCGGCGCGGCGGAAGCGCTCAGCGCCGACGTCGTGCTTGTCTGTATCGGCCGCCGTCCCTTCATTGCGGGCCTCGGTGCGAAAGAGGCCGGCGTGAAAATCGACGCCAGGGGTCGGGTCGAGATGGACGGTCATGGCCGCACCAACGTGC
>Ga0105044_10003192_pt1 | contig 22452 bp, 20 predicted proteins | sample MAT01_FD_78092 | JGI IMG/M metagenome (GOLD analysis project Ga0105044, IMG submission 78092) | Freshwater microbial communities from Lake Fryxell liftoff mats and glacier meltwater in Antarctica - MAT-01 | ecosystem: Environmental > Aquatic > Freshwater > Ice > Liftoff microbial mat | place...
CATACCAAGCCTCAGTCCTTGCGGCCAATGCTCGGTTATAGACAAGGCGAGTGCTGCCCAGCGTTCGCCTGAGCAAGGATTCCTGCTCAGGCGTTGGATAGAATCGGTACTTAAAAGCTCGCCTTATCATGCTTACATTGTAGCACCTGAAATATAAGCCGCCCTAAAGAGTGGGGTTTTTAACCCAAATTTTCGATAAACTAGGGAGTAGGTCGCTCATTGCTCTAAGGTCGCGTTTAGCTGAAATATCGTGGATTGAGCGATCGCCCCAATCAAGGGTTAATTCGATCCCGTCTTCCTTTTCTAGATTGAATGTCTAGATTATTTTTGCCAAGGTAGAGTTTTTCCCGTATGCCATTTGTTTATCACCGCAGAGTTCACTTCAAAGACACAGATGCCGCTGGCGTAGTGTACTTCGCCAACATCCTATCGATGTGCCACGAAGCCTATGAAGCCTCACTAGAAGCGGCAGGGATCAACCTTGGCCAGTTTTTTTGCTATCCCCGCGTTGCCATCCCCATTACCCATAGCACTATCGACTTCATGCGTCCGCTCTTTTGTGGCGACGACATCAAGATTTACACCACCCCCAAAAAAATTAAAGATGGCGAGTTTGAGGTAGCCTACGAGGTCTACGCCGTGGAGATGGTGAACCGGGAAATTAAAGAAGTTCAAGAAGCCTGCGCCGCACGGAGCTTTACAAAGCATGTTTGTATTGACTCATCGGCGCGGGTGCGGACGTTTATCCCCGATGAGGTGATGCGCTGGATGAACCAATGGGGAGACCCAGCCCAGCAAGCCGCAATAGAATCAGATCTGCTGCTATAGCAGTTGAAGATGGGCAGATCAGCGCCGCTATGAACGAGAGAACCGCATGGGGAAAGGAGGCGATCGCCCCTCCCTAGGTCTGGTTTAATGAGTCTTGCCCAAGCGTCAAGGGGTGCGGTAGCCGCCATTGACCCAAGGAGAATGGCCAGGGGGCATCGCCTGCGTCAAGGTTGTGGGAACTGGGGCGGGAGGGGCCGGGGCGCTATAGTTGCTGATTTGGACATAATTAGGCGTGAACAAAAAGATCTGTTCACCCAATCGTTCTTGGTGCCCATCGACGGCAAACGCGCCACCCGCTACATAATCGGCGGCGCGTTGGGCTTGATCGGGTTCCATCATCCCCAAATTTAGAACAACGGACTTGCGCTCTTTGAGCGCTCGCACCGCTTGAGGAATTTCGTCAAAAGAACGGGGTTCCATGAGCAGAACCTCTGGGTTGCCGGAGGGTAAACCGGGCATCCCGACGACATTGTTGCCCGCTGGGGCAAATGACCCTTGGCGGCGGGCTGGGTCGTCTGGGTAAAAGGCTTCGTCGTAATCGTCGTAGTCGCCAATGCCTAGGACATCTTGCAGACGTTGAAAAATACTCATATCGACGGGACCCAATGAGAGGGATATGGGAGGACTATATCAGGTCGTTGGGAAACGCAAAAAGATTTAGTTCATCCGTTCTATTTTAGCGAATTTTCTTCGATCTTGGGGAAGTAATTTCCCCCTGCTGGGGTGACTAGGATCACACAAAATCCTAGAATGCGTCACCGGAGAGGATGTTGCTACATCACGCGATCGCCTCTGCAAAATCACGTAGATAGGCAGGCTTCAATCACTGCTCTATCTCGGCTTTCACGGGATAGTAATGACATACCGCAGTGAAACCCCAAATGCGTTTAAGAGGTGTATCGTGACTACGCACAAAGCCCCCCGCCCTGCCACCCGTGAAATTACGCCAACCTACTGGCGGCGCTTGATTGAAGCCGGAGTTCCCATTGATGCCGCCAATGCCATTGCCTGGGCGATCGCCCGCTACGATGCCGCCAAGCGCATCCCGTCTGCCCACCAAAAAGCTCTGCTTTTTCGGTATTGCCCCCTCATTTGCCGGGCTGGGTTGTGGCGATCGCACCTCCTTCTAGCATCAGTGATTGCCTAACAGACGTGGCCGTTCAGAACCTCGGTCGGTTTGATCTCTGGCCAGTCTTAAATCATGGGTCGGCGTTCCAGTTCCGTTGTCACTTCGTTCTGTTTCAGTTCTTGCAACCGATCATTTCAGGTCATTTCCACCGAAAGCGGCTTCAGTCAAACGTCATTTCAGTGGAAAGCAGCCTCACACAAAAAAGTAGTCTCAGTTAGCTTTCAGGGAGAACTCGCCATGTTTGGATCTACCATCACACGGGAATTTGCCTTAGCCCAAGCAGCCGTCGAACACGCTGTTTATTTCCTAGAGTTAGGAGCCGATCGCCGCGCCGCCGCTTACTTCCAATTCGCCTCAGAGCATTTGCAACGCATGTCTCACCACTTGCTACGCGACAAAATTGATGAAGCCTATCACCAACCTCAAATTTTCCCTTCGGCACACAATAATTAAGACTCAAATCTTAAGCCTAGGGGTTCTAGCGAGTGTCAAGCATTTCTGGTCGGTTCTCCGTTCTATAGCTGAGAAAGGCTAGACCGAAGAATTTTAATTAGGAGCAGCAAAGGGCAGCATCGGAGGCACCCTAGGCAGAAAGATGCGCCGGGGCAGGGTGCCCCATATGCAGCAGGATGAACTCCAGAATCGTGGGTAGCCCGTCTCCAGTTTTGAGATTGGTGAACACGAAGGGCTTGTCACCGCGCATTTTAGTGGTGTCGCGGCGCATCACCTCTAGGTCAGCCCCAACCATGGGAGCTAGATCAATTTTATTGATGATGAGTAGGTCAGAGCGCGTAATGCCGGGGCCACCTTTGCGTGGAATTTTATCGCCAGCCGCCACATCGATGACATAGAGGGTGAGATCGACCAGTTCAGGGCTAAAGGTGGAAGCGAGGTTATCACCGCCGCTTTCGACAAAAACCAAGTCGAGGGTCTGAAAGCGCGCTTCAAGTTGTTCTAGGGCGACCAGATTAATCGAGGCATCTTCGCGGATGGCCGTGTGGGGGCACCCTCCGGTTTCAACCCCGATGATGCGATCGCTCGACAAGGCTTCACTGCGCACTAAAAACTGGGCGTCTTCTTGGGTATAGATATCGTTGGTAACGACAGCTAGGTTGAGGCGATCGCGCAATGCTTTACATAGTCGATCGACCAAGGCTGTTTTACCAGAACCGACCGGCCCCGCAATTCCTACTCGAAACGGTTGCATCAGCAGCTATCTCCCCTAACGTAACCACAGCATAAACCCTTAGAGCAAAATAAATAGAAAGCGCAAAAAATAGAGCGGAATCAGCAAAATAACAGCGTGAATCGAGGGGCGGGGGCAAGACGGCGGAATGCGATCGCCTAGCCGACCCTATCAACGCCATATTTTTCTAGAAAGCTGCACGCTTTTAATATGCTTCTAAACCCCTTTTAATAATTATCAGGCGCTTGTCAGGAGATGGTCAGGGGATCACCTAATTTTCACAGTATCCCCCTATCTCCTGTAAAGCTTTACGAATCATTATCACGGGCAACAACAGGGGCGATCGCCCAAGGATAGAATAGCTTCAACCCTTGTTATTGCAACCCTATTGATTGCAAACCCATTGAGAGTTGGGGCAGGCTCAGCAGAGTCTTCCTCAGCTATGCTCATTGCACTCACCCTTTGAAAAGAGTTTTGGAAGACTGGATATGGTGCAAGATCTGACTCGCCCTGCGGCCACCCCGATTACACGGGAAGACATGGAAGCCTTTTGGATGCCGTTTACCTCCAATCGGCAATTCAAATCACAGCCCCGTCTGTTTGCCTCCGCCAAAGATATGTACTACACCACCGTCGATGGGCGGCAGGTGTTGGATGGCACTGCGGGCTTGTGGTGTGTCAATGCGGGGCACTGCCGCCCTAAAATTGTCGAAGCGGTGCAACAGCAAGTTGCCACCCTCGACTATGCCCCAGCCTTTCAGATGGGGCATCCTAAGGCCTTTGAATTGGCTGATCGGTTAGTGCAATTGCTGCCAGATGCCTACGACCATGTGTTTTTCTCCAACTCTGGCTCCGAGGCCGTAGAGTCGGCGCTGAAAATTGCGATCGCCTATCATCGGGTACGCGGCGAAGGCACCCGCACCCGGCTCATTGGCAGAGACAGGGGCTATCACGGCGTTAACTTTGGCGGCATCTCCGTCGGCGGCATCTCGACCGTCCGCAAGTTTTTTGGGAGCTTACTCACAGGGGTTGATCATCTGCCCCACACCCACAACCTAGAACACCAAGCCTTCAGCAAAGGCCAGCCCGAATGGGGATCGCACCTAGCCGATGAGCTAGAAAGGTTGGTGGCGCTCCACGATGCCAGCAACATCGCCGCCGTCATTGTCGAACCCGTGGCGGGTTCTACAGGGGTCTTGATTCCCCCCCAAGGCTACCTCCAGCGGTTGCGCGAAATTTGCGATAAAACTGGCATTTTGCTGATTTTTGATGAAGTAATTACGGGGTTTGGCCGCTTAGGAACGGGCTTTGCCGCCGACTATTTTGGCGTTCAACCCGACCTGATCACCGTCGCCAAAGGCATTACCAATGGCACCATCCCGATGGGAGCCGTCTTTGCCCGCAAAGGCATCTACGATGCTTTCATGCATGGCCCCGAAAACGCCATTGAACTCTTCCACGGCTACACCTATTCTGGGCATCCGGTGGCCTGTGCAGCCGCCCTCGCCACCCTTGACACCTACGCCGAGGAAGGGTTGTTTCAAAATGCCAATAGCCTGGCGGGCTACTGGGAAGACGCTGTGCATTCCCTCGCAGATCTGCCCCATGTGATCGATGTTCGCAATCTAGGATTGGTCGCGGGGATCGAGTTAGCCTCCATCCCTGGCAAGCCGACGGCACGAGCCTTTGATTGTTTTGTCCGGGCGTTTGAGCAAGGTTTGCTGATTCGTACCACCGGAGACATCATTGCGCTCTCCCCTCCCTTGATGATCGAAAAACACCACATCGACCAAATGATCGGGCTGCTGGCCGACATCATTCGTACTGCTGACTAATACGCAGACTAACGCACGGCAGACTACTAGTAGAAGGCGTCAATCAGCTTAGGCGATTTCCAGAAAAGAAAATCCCTGACAGCCCACCTGAGTGAAGGATGGATTCTCTTGAAAACAGGAATGACAGAGGTATTTTCTGAACTAGAAATCACCTTAGGCTCGGTAACACCCTAGTGCTGCTGGCTTCGGCTCCGCTCAGCCAACAGGCAGTCAGCGCTCCCTGAGCGGAGTCGAAGGGAACGCTGACTCTCCACTACAGGGCAAATTTCCGCCGCAGAGTACTAGCCCCTTCTTGCAAACGGGGCAGAGAAACACAGGATCAAGGTATGCGAGATCATCTTGTGCAAGATTGGGGAGAGCAGCGGCTCTTGCAGCGGCTCTTTCGGTTCTGCGATGCCGCCTTAGTCGGGGATGATGCGGCGGTGCTGGCTTTGCCCACAGAGCGCTGGGAAACGAGTTCTGGCAAAGCTTCCCTCGTCACGACCACAGATATGCTGGTAGATGGGGTTCACTTTAGCTTGGGCTTGGCCACGCCTGGGATTCACACCACAGATCCGGCGGATGTGGGCTGGCGATCGGTCGCCGCAAATTTGTCTGATTTAGCAGCCATGGGAGCCACTCCGTTGGGCATCACCGTTGCGCTGGGGTTGCCTGGAGAGTTACCCGTAGCCTGGTTAGAAGAACTCTACGAGGGCATCGTCGCCTGTCTTAAGCCCTGGAATACCCCCATTGTGGGCGGCGATTTGTGCCGATCGCCCATTCTAACAGTGGCGATCGCCGCCTTTGGAACCATCCATCCCCAGCGCGTGATCCGGCGCTCGGTGGCACAGCCGGGAGATGCGATTCTGGTGACTGGGGTGCATGGCGCATCGCGGGCCGGGTTGGAGATTTTGCTCCACCCCCCGGCGGGACAGACCTTGGGGGAGGGCGATCGCCATTCCCTGATCCGCGCCCACCAACGGCCTCACCCCCGCCTCGACATCCTCGCCGCCCTCGAAAGCCTCAACCCTGCCCCCAACCCCATCCGCATTGCCGGGATGGACAGCAGCGACGGGCTAGCCGATGCGGTGATCCAAATCTGCCGAGCCAGTGGGGTGGGCGCAGTGATTGAGCGATCGCGCCTCCCGCTGCCCCCCGCATTCACCCCCTGGCTACCGCCCCAACAAGCCCTAGACTGGGCACTCTATGGCGGCGAAGATTTTGAGTTGGTGTTATGTCTACCCCCAGAGCTAGCAGAGACCTTGGGGCGATCGCTCCCCCACAGCCAAATCATCGGCCACATTACCTCAGACCCCGCTGTGCTCCTCCAAGATGAGGCACACCCCGACACCCCCCAACGCCTCCATCTCAACCAAGGCTTCCAGCATTTCTCAGCCCCAACCTAAACGCCCTCATTGAAACGCCCTTCTTGCAAATACAGCCTTATAAAAAGCGCGCACTGTAGCTAATCTACAGTGCGCGCAGAATTAGATTTCGGACAGGTCAATGCAACAAGAAGCTTACCGTTGGTTGATCTCTCGCACTTCTGGACCCGGCTGATACCGATAGCCGAATGTAGACTGCTCCGAATCATCCAAAATCTGCGGAGTTAGAATCACAATCAACTCTTGCCGGGTGTTGCTCCGTTCGCTGCTACGGAACAAAGCGCCCAAAATCGGAATATCACCCAGAATAGGAACCTTGGTAACCGTCACTCGATCCTCATCTCGGATGATTCCAGAAAGCACCAGGGTTTGGCCATCTCGCACCCGAATCAAACCAGAAGACAACCGACGCTCAGACAATAGGTTAATCTGATTGCCAGAGACGCTAACCGTGTCAGAGATTGCTGAGATGGAAGGGGCAACAGAGAGAGAAACAAAGCCGTTATCATCAATCCGCTCCACTTGAATTTGCAGAACCAAACCGGCTGGCTCTGTTTCAACTTCTAGGGTGACGGTATCCGTCCCACCCTCGGTGGTTGTAACGGTTTGTCGTAGATCGGTCACAACATCTGCGGTCAGTTGCACCTCCGCTGTCTGACCTTCTTGCACAACCAACGTTGGATCCGTCAGAATTTTTGCATTGCCTGCAACAACTTCAGCTTGGAGTTGCGCCAAGAAGTTATCTGCAAAGTTCACATCATTGCCACCACGTGGTGTCGATGCTGGGTTGCCAGTGAAGGTGTCATTAAAGAAGTTAGGCACCCGTTCACCAAAGTTGATGATGCCAGTTCCACCTTGGTTAATAAAATCGGTGAGACCCAACCCAAAGGAGAAGCTGGTAGACGCGCGATCCGTTTCTAGTAAGTTGACATCAATGACCCTTACATTGACAGCAACTTGACGACGGCGAATATCCAAGGTTGTCAGTTGGGATGTCGCAATTTCGACCAGTTGACCCGGGCCAGTGATTGTAAGGCTGTTTGTCCGCTCATCACCCGCAACCTGAAGCCCTCGGAGGATGGGGACTGAGTCTTCATAGACTACACGTTGTACCTCAATCCGTTGCTCAGTGGTGGTTTGCGTTTGTGTAATGGATGATGTAGCCCCCCCGTCTGCGGCCTGCGAGACAGGAACTGCATTCACACTCGTGACTAAGCGTTCACGACTAACGGCTGTTTCTGCTCCCAAGGCAACCATAAAGTTAAGAGCAGACCCAACATCCACCTGGTTGAGGCGGACGGTACGCATAATCAAGCCACGAGCATCATTAGGCAAGTTACTGCCGACAAAGATCGTGCGCCCATCTAAATTCGCTTGTAGACCACTAATCCGCAAAACATAGTTGAATACGTTTTGCACAGGCTCATTTTCAATGTCTAGGGAGATCCGAGGATTTGTTTCGGCATCTGCACCATCTGCCCCTTCTGTACCAGTCCCCGTCAAGAAGGCTACGTTCAGACCAGCGGCACGACCCAGTAGAGACAGCACATCCCGCACTGGGGCATCTCTTAGGACGAGGCGAGGAACCACTTCATTGGTGCCCAGCATAATCGGTTGCGCCGTGACGTTAGTGGTCGAAACGGCGATATCGCCAACCGGGGGCGCAATGGCACGGGGGCGCAGAGGTGGCAGGAAGTCACTTTCTCCACGGGACGGGGCAGCGGGCACACCATTGATGATGACTTGGGGATCTGGAACTAAAATATCGAAGTTTTGGTTGGGCGTTGCCTGTGCGATCGAGGGGTTCGGGTTAGCGGGTTCGAAGGTGAGGCTATTCCCATCTGGAACCGCGAAGGGGTTATCTGCAATATTGGGCTGCGCGGCGCTGGCGGAGGTTCCACCAATGTTGAAGACAATGCGATCGCCACTTTGGCTAACTTGGCTAGTGGGGGCGGCTTCTGAGCCAGTCACACTCACCCGCACGCTATTGGCGTCAAGCTGGTTGACCATGACCACGGCAATACCAGGGGCAGGGTCGTTTTGCAAAAACCCATTACCATCAGCAAGGCGCAATTGGGTATTGGTCAAATCTGCAACCACCGTGTTGCCTCGGTTGATGGTAAACACTTGGGGGCGTTCACCATCATTGGTTTCTAAAATCAGGCTCATGCCGCCAGCGGTTTGGCTGACCTGCACATCCGTCACCTGGGTGGCAGAGGCATGGGCGGGGAGTGCTGCGGTCAGGGCGATCGCACCTCCCCCCAAAAGTCCAAGTAGTCCAAGATGCGCTTTCACAGGTCACTCCTCCTTAAGCAAAACAGGCAAATTTCTAGATCAACGTGAGTCAAATGAAATCAGAAAACCAGCCCAACACACAACAAACACCGAAACACAGACTGGGTATTGGGCGGTTAACGGTCAGGAAAGGGGCGATCGCCCCAGTTCACAAAACCTAGCCATCCCCCGATTCAAGCCGTTGGCTAGGGAGCCGGAGCCGCCGCCGGGTCAACCGGAGCATTGGGGTCAACCGGAGCCGGAGGCGGCGCACTCGCTGGCAACTCTTGCGGAGGTACCAACGCAATCAACCGGAAGGTCGTGACCAGTCGTGGCTCCTCTTGCCCTTGGGCTTGGCCTTGGGTGTTCACTCGTAAAATAGGCGGATTCGCCATGCGCACCGTCAACTCGCGCACCACCAACAAGGTCCGCAACCGCTCGATATTGCGGATAATCGATTGGGTTTGGCCAAAGGTGCCATTAATCTGCACTTCATAAATCCGCTGTTGCAGTTTATTGTCAGCCGCCACACCAAACGAGCCATCCGTAACCAGGCTGTCTGTATCAGTCCCGCCGGTTCCACCCGGCACCAAAGCAAACCGCTCTAAAACCGCAGCGCCCCCCGTTGCATCGTCTGGGCCAGGGGTAACGACCTCTGCCCCTTGCACCCGTGCATTCAAATCCAGCAGCAACGTATCGAGACTGGCTTCATCGGCAAACAAGGCCAACACATCCGCTCGCAGTTGCTCCGCCTCTTCTAGATCCAGACGCGCCTGCTCAATTTGTTGCTGAATCTCAGTTTGATCCACCAACTGCTGGCGATTCGTTTCAATCTCCGTCCGAATCAGCTGATTCGCTTCTAAGGCGGGCAGCACTAGATTGAGCAAGAGCCACCCCGCCCCAACAGCACCAATCAAGGCCAACATCACGCCGCCCACGGTTGGGGTCAGTGCGATCCCAAAAATAACGGGGTAACTCGGCTGATCCGAATCAAAATCATCAACCGGAATAAAATCTCCTCCAACGGTCATGGCACTATCACCCCCAAATCTCGCAGTGTATCAATTCTGGCAGGCAACCCAACAGCAAAGGCATTTCGCATATTCTGCAACAGTTCCGAAGCCGGACGATCCGTTAGCTCTGCTTCAATCGAGTAGGTCACAACATCTGGCAACTCCACCGAAACACGGGCTTCCTGCCCATCTGGAAATACCACCTGGGTTGGGTTTGCCGCCAAGTTAGCCGTGTTCAAACGCACCGTCTCCCCACTGAGAAAAGGAGACTGTTGTAACAACAACACAAAATCATTCACATCATCAAAGGAGCCAGCATACCCCTCAAAGGTGAGTTTTGCCGGAGGCTGCTCTGGCGGCGGCGGCGGCGCTGCCGCTACCGCGTTGGGGTCATTCGGGTCAGCAGCAGGCGCTTCCACCGGAGCCACGGCCACCGGAGGCGGCTGCGTTTGCACAATGGAAGAAATCTGAATCCCCTCAGGAGTGTTGTCTCGAAAATCTTCGAGCAACGCCGACCAAGGCTGAATCTGGTCAAAAACCGTCGCTAGCGCCTGGTTTTCCGTACTAATTTGCTGCACTTGCTGCTGAATGGTGCTAACCTCTGCCAAGGCCGCTTGGACATTCACAAGTTCAGCATTTAAGTCATCTAGCTCAGCCTGCAAGGCAGATCGCTGGGTCTGTAGGAAAAACCACAAACCACCGACCAACCCTGGCAGCAAAGCCCCAACGATGGCTCCGATATAAAGCGGGCGAGGGCTTGCAGAAACCTGACGGGTACGGCGTGCACCCTCCACCTCAACCCGTTCTTCGCGATCGCTTAAAAAATTGACATCTAAGCTATACATATCACCAAGCCTCCCGCAAGCTTAACCCCAGCACAATGCCCAAGCCTGTGCGCTGCGCTGGAGGAATATCTTGATCGACTTCTAACGACAAGGCTGAAATCGGATCAACCTGGCTGGCTGGCAAGCTTAACCGTTGGGAGAAAAACTCATCCAACTGGCCGATCGACCCCCCTGGCCCAGCCAACAAAAGCTGAGCAACTTCCATGTTGTCGCCTTGGTTGAGATAAAAATCAATAGAGCGCCGCAGTTCATCGGCCAGTTCGCCTAACACCCGCAGCATGGCGGCAGTGCCAGGGTTAGACCCCGCTCCCCCTGGAGCACCGCCAACACTATCCATCGGCGTAACGGGCACCGTCATCCCCTGCAACAGCTCGGTATTGCGCGAGGGGGGCAGGTTCATCGCACGGCTCAGGGCTGTTTGGATTTGGTAAGTCCCAATGGGTACCGTCCGCGAAAACTGCGGCACACCATCCACCACAATAGAAATCTCGGTATTTTCAAACTCAATATCTACAATCGCAGCGGCTTCTTGGGGCGTAAACTGGCGCAACTGTTCGCGGATGGTGCGAATCAGGGAGAAACTGCTAATCTCCAGCACATTGACATTTAGCCCAGCTTGCTCAAAGGTTTCTAGGTAAGAATTGGTGACATCTTTGCGGGTGGCGACCAACAAGACCTGCACTTTTTCGATGCCATCTTCATCGACAAAAAAGCCAAGTTTTTGATAGTCAACATCGGCTTCTTCCCTGGGAAACGGCAAGTACAGCCCCGCTTCTTGGTTCAAAACCATCTCACGCAACTCGCGATCATCCAACTCTGCCGGAACAGGGATGATGCGCGTCACCGTATCGCGACCGCCAGGGATAGCCGTGGTGGCGTACTTAATTTTGAGCTTGCTTTCAGCCAACACCGAACGAATCACTTCGGCCATGGTCGGTGAATCTAGGATGACACCTTCTTGGTAGACACCTTCGGGCACCTCAGCGGAGGCCAGTGTGGTGAGTTGGAACCCCTGACCTTTTTTCTTGAGACGCGCGACATTGACCCGATCGGGGGTCAATTCGATACCGATGCCCTTAGTCTTTTTGGAGAGAAGTCCTTTAATATTGCTAAACACAGCGTGTCGATCGGGTAGTAGAGAGTTTCAGGGGTCAGTTAGAAAATAAGTACAGCGTGTGATGAGTATCGGCTTAAAACGATGACATCGATTAGTCTTCTATTTAACGACTGATGCTAGCGCATCCTCTCAAATTTCGTTCAGATATTTTTTAAATGAACTCGAAATGGCCCAGATTGGCCATCTAGTGGATCAATGCTTCCCTTTCAAGAATGGAGTTTGATGCGGGTTGGGCGATCGCCCCTATCTCTCCATTCAGTTCTGAACGCCACTACTGATGCCTGATTTCAAGCAAGTGTGCCTAGGCTCACGAGGAAGCCTGTATTCTCTAGACGGCGCAGAATGCCAAACGAGAAATAGATCGTTCCTAGAAAATAACTCTCTATCACTCAGGTATTACTCAGGTATTTCTGACGTATCTGACACATTTATACCTAACGAGATGCCCTAGTGTCGATGTCCTTAAAGACGATGAACTCAAAGACGATGCTCTTAAAGCGGTTAGATCTGCATTAATCCTAATTAATCTCATGACTTAAAACCGACAAATCGGAGATTAGGAAACTTATCTAAATCAAAGCCGATAAAAGATAGTCACCAATTGGTAGATTCTGAAGCTCTGATTGTAGCGCTCCTCTCTCAGAAGGAAACACTTTTCTGGTGGAGGCTGTTTTCAGAGTGACCCTAGCCCCCTCCCTTGACCGACCATTAAGGCGCGGCAGGAAGCGGTTATCGGGTTCAAGGAAAGCCAGCACACCCATCAGCCACCCATCGCCATTGGTTGATTCGGAGGTGATCTGAAAGTATCCGGATAGGCTGAGAAATTCACATAAAAGCAGATAGTGCTCTATATTTTTACACCAGCCTCGAAGGTTAGATCTCCCTCACGTTGCGACAATCCCTTAGAAAAATCACACCAACTAAACCCGGTTAACGCCTCGGATTAAAAACTGGAGGCCAACGGTTAACCTCTACCGTCTCCCAGCCCAGCGTCTATTCTTGCTGTCCATTCCGCGTAAGATTGACTCATGAGACCGATTAGACTTGACCTGTAGACTTGGCTTCAGACTTGACCCAATAAGAATCGGTCGAAGCCCTCACCACCTTGTCGATTGAGTCTTCATTGAGCATTCGATCTCACTCAAAATCATGGGAAAAAGAGGCTTGCCGCTCCGGCCATCGGCAAGCCCCCAACACAGCGAACCAGAAGGAAAACGGAAGAAACTATGAGTCGATTGATGAGTCGATGGCGCACTTGGAGCCGATTTGGGATCTTGACCCTGCTGGGCTTGGCGTTGAGTTGGTTAGTCAGTTGCAGCCCAGCGACCCCAGAGGCTTCTGGGGAAACGGAGGTCGAGTTTTGGACGATGCAACTGCAACCCCAATTTACCGACTACTTCAATGAACGCATTGCTACCTTTGAAGCCGAAAACCCTGGCGTGCGGGTGAATTGGGTGGATGTGCCCTGGGGCGATATGCAGAGCAAAATCTTGACGGCAGTTTCGGCAGGCACTGCGCCGGATGTTGTCAACCTAAACCCTGACTTTGCCGCCCAGTTAGCCGGACGCAACGCTTGGATGCCCCTAGATGACGCCATCCCCGCTGCGGTACGGCAGCAGTATTTGCCCAACATTTGGCAAGCCAGCACCTTAGACGGCAGCACCTTCGGCATTCCGTGGTATCTCACCACTAGTCTGGCGATTTACAACACAGACTTGCTCGCACAGGCTGGGGCAGCGGCTCCTCCTAGCACCTATGAAGAGCTAGCGGTGTTGGCGCGCCAAATGCGCGACACTACGGGGAAGTATGCCTTCTTTGCCACCTTTGTGCCAACGGATTCGGCGGAGGTTTTGCAGTCGTTTACTCAGATGGGGGCAGAATTACTCGATGCCGAGGGCAATGCTGCCTTTGATACCCCTGCCGGACGCGCCGTATTTCAGTATTGGACGGATCTTTATCAGCAAGGGTTGTTGCCCCGAGAGGTGTTGACCCAAGGGCATCGGCGCGGCATTGAACTCTACCAAGCTGGGGAAACTGCGATTTTGACGTCGGGCGCACAGTTTCTCAAAACCATTGAGGCCAATGCTCCGGCGATCGCCCAAGTCTCAGAAACCGCACCCCAAATCACCGGATCGGGCGGCCAAAAAAGCGTCGCAGTGATGAATCTAGTGATTCCTCGCAACACCGACAGCCCCGAGGCAGCGGTGCAGTTTGCCCTGTTCATTACCAATGATGCCAATCAACTGGCCTTTGCCCAAGCCGCCAATGTGCTGCCGTCAACCTTGCAAGCCTTGGCCGATCCCTACTTTATGGAAGTCAGTGCAGCCGCCAGTGCCCTCGACAAAGCACGGCTGATCAGTGCTGCCCAGATGCAAGATGCCGAGGTGCTCCTGCCTGCCAACGCGGATATTAAAGAACTGCAAAAGATCATCTACGACAATTTGCAGGCCGCTATGTTGGGAGACAAAACCGTGGATGAAGCGGTAACCGATGCTGCAACCGAGTGGAATGAGCGTTAAGGCTGAGACTGGAACCGCGAGACTGGAACCGCGAGACTGGCGAGAATCGGGGGTTGCCATGTAACGGGATCTTCCAAATCCTCGCCAGAGGGCGATCGCCCTGGTTATGCTAGTAACCATAACTGGCACTCTAGGCTTGGGCGATCGCCATGACGCTTCCTCCCTCCACTCCCCACTCCCCCCGTAGGCTTTGGCTATCGCTGTTCCTCAGCCTAGGCGGAGGTTTTTTACTGGGCCTCGGGTTACCCCTAGCGGCAGAACAAACCCTGGCCAACCGCCCAGGCACGATCCCGTTAGAACCCTGCGAAGCTGCCGCCACGGCTAGCTCGTCCCCCATCGCCCAAGCCTCCCAAGCCACAGACTTTTTGGTGATGGCCGGGGGCGGTGCTCCCAGTTACAACGAAATTGCCCTCGAAAAGAATGTCTTATATTTCCAGCGCACCTTAGCAGCGATGGGGTTTGACCCGGCCTCTGCCCAGGTTTTCTTTGCCAACGGGAACGATGGCCGCGCCACTGTGCGCTATCTCAACGAGCAACGGCAGATCGAGTTTAAGCCGCCCGAAATTCCGCATCTGCAGGGAGCTTCGACCCTAGCCAACCTGCGGAGTTGGGTTCAAGGTGCAGGCCGCGAAACCTCCCCAGCACAACCCCGATTTTTCTACTTCACAGGGCATGGCACGCGCAATGCCCAAAACCTCAATAACAATTACCTGATGCTCTGGGGAGATCAGCCCGTCTCGGTGCAGCAGTTGACGGCCTTGTTTGACCAACTGCCGCCCGAAGAACCCTTAGTGACGATGATGGCGCAATGTTACTCCGGTTCGTTTGCGAACTTGATATATGCCGGAGGTCGCCCCGATCAAGGCTTAGCTCCCCAAGTGCGCTGCGGGTTCTTTGCCACGGTGCGCACCTTACCCTCCGTAGGCTGCACGCCGGAAGTCAACGAAGCCGACTATGAAGACTACAGCTCTAGCTTTTTTGCGGGGTTGAGTGGCATCAGCCGCACCGGGGAGCGCGTCGATTCTGCTGACTATGACCAAGATGGCACGATCGCCTACGCCGAAGCCCACGCCTTCACCAAGGTGGATGAAGAAACCACCGATTTGCCCGTCTCGACCGTAGAAGTGTGGTTACAAGATCAGGCGACCCTAGCCATGCAAGCCAGAATTTTGGAGCAACCACTGGGGGCGATCGCCACCAACGCCCGCCCCGAACAACGCTATGTGATTGAATCTTTGGCGCAGCAATTTGACTTTGACCTGGCTCAGTCTTACGATGCTAACCGCCTACAGTTGCAGGGCACCCAAGCCTTAGGCAACGTCCCTATGACCTATTTAGAGCGGCTGCGGATGGAGCTGATCAATGTGGGCATGGAAGCAGAGGTGCGGCGCGGGGGTGAGCCAGGGGCGATCGCCCTGCTCGACCGCCTCCTCGACTGCGAAAGTAGCTCTTGGCAATGACCGCTAGATGCTGCGCGGCTTTCACTAACTGAATCTCACTGACTCTGGCGCTTGGAGAGTTTGTTGTAGCCCCAAAAGGCCAAGAGAATTAATGTAAAGGAAAACACCGTGGTCAATGTTCCCAAGGCATAGAGGGCGGGGGAGGTCACGTTGGTGGTCATCCCAAAGATTTCGAGGGGCAGCGTGTTTTTCTGACCCGACACCAAGGACGTGCGCACAAACTCGTCATAGGACAGGGTAAACGACAAAATGCCAATCCCCAACAACCCCGGCGCAATCAGCGGTAGCACCACCTCCCAAAAAGTGGCGACATCGCTAGCGCCCAAATCTCTGGCGGCTTCTTCGTAGGCGGGGTTAAAGCGGTTGAAAATTCCCAACACGATCAGGAAGGCGAAGGGTACCGTCCAAGTCAGATGCGCCCCCAAGCCAGAAGAGAACCAATTGGTTTGCAGCCCTAGCACCTGAAAGGCGATGCCAATGCCTAAGGAAATTAAGACGCTCGGAACGATCAGGCTGGCGATGGTGAGATAAAACAGCGCCCCTGAACCCCGAAAGCGCTGGCGAAAGGCCAAGCCAGCCATCACACTAATGACCAAGGAGAGCACCAAGACCACCACCCCCAAGAGGAGCGATCGCTGAAACCCATCTACAAAGTTGCCTACCCGCTGCTCTTGAAACACTTGCCCCAGCCAGTAAAAGCTAAAGCCGCGCATGGGTAAGGTCAGCTTGCCCTCAGGCCCTTGCAACGACAGCATCAAAATCGTCAGCATTGGCCCGTATAAAAATAATACAAACAGGCCAAAGAAGCCAGCCAGAAGGTAGAAGGTGACAGAACGTTTTTGCATGGCCGGGTCAAAGCTCTCTTAGGGGCAGATCGAGGAGTTAGGCGTAGGCGATGGCCACAGCCACCCGCCACAGCCACCAACGGAAGCCGTTATAGCTCTTTGCGGATATTCACGACGCGCAAAATACTAATCACCATCGCCATAGTGACCGCCAACAACACCATGGCGTTGGCTGCGGCCAGGGGATATTGCAAGCTACCAATTTGGGTTTGGATCAGCTTGCCCACCGAGGCTGCTTGACCGCCGCCCATGATGCGGATCGTCACGAAGTCGCCCATGACGAGGGTGACCACGAAAATAGAGCCGATCGCAATGCCAGACGTTGAGAGCGGTAAAATCACCTCACGAAAGGTCTGAAAGCCTGTAGCTCCCATGTCTTGAGCGGCTGTGATCAGGCTCCGATCAATCCGCATGAGGCTATTAAAAATAGGCGCAATCATAAAGATATTGAACAGATGCACCATCCCCAAGACAATGGCAAAGTCGGAATAGAGCAGCCATTCTACGGGTTCTTGCACCAGCCCAATGGCCACCAGCAGTTGGTTCACCAAGCCTTCTCGCCCTAGGAGCGGAATCCAGGAGATAGAGCGAATGATGTTTGACGTCCAAAACGGCACCGTACAGACTAAAAATAGAATGATCCGCACCGTGTTGTTTTCGACATAGAAGGCCAAAAAGTAGGCCACCAAATAGCCGATCACCAAGGTTGCAGACCACACTAGCCCAACAAACTTGAGGGTGTTGATGTAGGTTTTGAGGGTGACATCGGAGCTAAACAAGATGCTGTAGTTGTCCCAGGTAAAGCTGGGCACCATGGCAAACCCGTTAAATTCCCAGAAGCTGACGATCCCGATCATGACGATGGGAAACACCAGAAAGAGCAGAAAAAGGAGGGTCTGCGGAGCCACCAGTAGATAGGTTTCGAGGCTTTTCCAAGAACGCAGCATGGCAGGGTTGGGAATGGGGTTTGCTGGGGAGAGGAGGGAGGGCGATCGCCCTCCCTCCTCTCCAACCGACCGGACAACGGGGAATGATCACAGGCCGCCGTCACCCTGAAAAACCACCGCCCTAGGAGGCGATGAACTCATTCCACTTCTGCACCAAGTAGGTGTTTTCAGGCATCGTGGAGTTCCAACAGACAATGTTGCCAAAGCGTTCGCTAAAGGCTCCACCATCCCGCACATTCCCCTGCTTTTCGAGGGTCTTGCCGAAGGGGTCTACCATGTCTTCAGAGGCGGGCTTCCCTTCATACCAGAAATCCCACTCAGCCTGAGACATATACTTCTTGGCATTTTCAGGAGCCGCGCTGTAGTAGCCTTGGCGACCCAAAAACGCACCCACCCAGCCTTCGAGCATCCAGTTGATGTATTCGTAGGCGGCATCTAGGGCAATGCCTGAGAGGTTGCGCGAGAGGCCAATGCCGCCGCCCCAGCCGCGATAGCCTTCCTTCAGGGGCGCATAGACGCAGTCGATCCCTTGGGACTTGACCGCCGTCACACCGGGCGACCACATAGACTGGAGAACCACCTCCCCAGAAGACATCAGGTTGACCGATTCATCAAAGGTCTTCCAGAACGCACGGAACTGGCCATTCCGCTTCTGTTCTTTGAGGATTTCGGTAATCTGGTCGATTTCGGCGCGGGTCATGTTGCCCTTATCGCCAAAGGTCATCAGCCCCAAAGACTCGGCCACCATCGCCGCATCCATGATGCCAATTTGGGGAATGTCGATGATGGAGGTTTTGCCCTTAAATTCTGGGTTAAACAGTTCACCCCAGGTTTCGATGGTGCGCCCTACCAAATCAGGACGATAGCCAAGGGTGTCGGCGTTGTATTGGAAAGGAATCAGTGTGGCAAAATCGGTGGGCGTCGGTGAAAACTCCGTTGAGTCTGGCCCCGTGACAAACATGACCCGGAAGGGAGCCGTCCCTTGGGATTGCTCCACCGGCATTCCTTCATACTTCCCGGTAGTAAAGAAAGGAACGATTTTGTCATAGTCGGTGATGCGGCTGATATCAATGGGCAGGAGGTTTCCGGAGGGGATAACCAACGGCAGGCTGAAATACTCACCATCGAAGACATCGTATTGCCCAGGCTGGGTGATAGCAATCTGGTTGTTTTCTTCGGTGCTGAGTGCCCGTAAATCGAGCTTAAAGCCAAGGTCTTCTTGGGCTTTGTCGCGGATTTCGTTGATTTGTGAAACACCCGTTCCGATGAACCGCAAGGTAACGTCTTTGATAGCGTTGGTGTTAACTTCGGGGCCGGGGGCGGGGTTGTTGGGGGTGCCCAACGGAGCCTCGCTACGGGCACACCGGGTCGCGGCGATCGCCGCTCCAGCAGCCAAGCCAGTCCGAATTAATTGACGACGCGAAAGTTTAGCCATAGCTCTCCACTTCTAAATACGATCAAGGATTACGGTCAAGGATTAAGGTCAAGGATTACGGTCAAGGATTACGGTCAAGGATAAGGACGGTCAATGAACAATTCTGCGGGTGCAGAGGTGGGTTTTCAGGGAGGGCTGAGGCCAACGGGATGACCCATAACCGCCCGCCACTCAGGGAAAACTAGGTTTTGAAACCACATTCAGAACAGCTCGGGCGCTCTGAAAATCTTTGCAGCTTAATCTTGAGGATAGGGGATTTGAAGCTGAATAGAACCTTCAGGGTTAAGAGTCGATTAAGACTCCGGTGCCCAAAATCCTCAAAACCAAGGCTTCCGTGAGCCGCTGAACCCTAAAACAAGGGGCAACGGCACTCAGCCCTTCCCATCAGCGCGCCAAGAAGACGCAATCATCAGGGGTACAGGTCAGGGTCACCAGTTGGCCTTCTTGGGCAGGAGCCTGTTGCCAGTCATGGCTCCGAACCTTATAAACCACTTCTTCGCCGGTGCTTTCGACCATCAACGACAGCCGGGTGACATAGCCCGTAAACTCGATGGCCGTAATGCGAGCCACAAACTGGTTAGGCGCATCGGCATTGGCCGGTGGGTACGGAGACAGATGAAGGCGATCGCTCCTAACGGCACAGGCGGCCACCGCCCCCACCTCCACGGCCTCTTTCCCTTGGCAGAAAAAAGTGCCCACCCGATCGACCTCTAGGCGCACCCGGTAACCCTGCGCTTCTTGGGTCACCCCCGTCACGGTGCCCACGAAGATATTGTTGTCGCCCACAAACCGCGCCACAAACCGCGAGGCTGGGGCATTGAAAATTTCGTCGGGGGTGCCCACTTGGTCTACCCGGCCATGATCCATCACCACGATTTGGTCGGCCAAGGAAAAGGCTTCATCTTGGGCATGGGTGACCTGCACAAAGGTCATGCCAAATTGCTTTTGCAACCGCCGCAGCTCCCCGCGCGTTTTAACCCGCAGGTTTTCGTCAAGGGCGCTCAGGGGTTCATCTAGCAGCAAGACTTGGGGGCGGGTGACGAGGGCGCGAGCCAAGGCAGCACGTTGTTGTTGGCCGCCGCTGAGCATTTGGGGCTTGCGGCTCGCAAATTTAGTGAGCCCAACAATATCCAAAATTTCGCTGACATACCGAGCCCGTTCTTCGCGGGGCATTCTCCGCATTTTGAGGCCAAAGTCTACGTTATCCCATACGGTTTTGTGTGGGAAGAGGGCGTAGCTTTGGAACATCATGGCGGTGTTGCGCTTGGCCGGGGGAAGGTCATTAACGCGGCGATCGCCAATAAATAAATCACCACTCGAAACCGATTCATGCCCCGCAATCATCCGGAGGGTGCTGGTTTTGCCGCAGCCGCTCGGCCCCAACAAACAGCAGTAAGAACCCGCCGGAATATCGAGGTTAATATCCTCAACAGCCACCACAGCCCCATACTTCTTGGTGACCGCCTGCAACCGTACCCCCGCTGTGTGAGAGGCCAAATCTTGCTGAAGACTGCTTGCAGCCGTAGAAGGCGTGGCTGGTTCCGTAGCAACGGGCGGTGGGGTGAAATTGGCCATGGGCGAAAGGCTCCATTGAACATCTAGGCACCGGTGCCCCTAAGAATAAATCTCGTCAAGGCGGAATATGGTATGCAGTAATACATTTGCGCCTTGGATACATTGTTTGGGGGCTGTATATTCATGCCCCGAATGGCTCAGCCCTGATTGGCTAGGCACGAAGATCATGCCCATGTCGGTGATGTAGCCCATTTCCATGGCATCGTGGCCAGCGCGGCTCGGCATCTCATAATGGCTCAGCCCCAAGTGTTGGCAAACTTGGGTAATGGCCGCTTGCACCTGGGGTGTGGCTGGGGAGGGCGCAACGTTGAGGAGTGGCTCGCTGGAAATTTGGGTATCGGTGGCTGTGGCGATCGCCCGTAACTCTCGCTCTAGGCGCTCTTGCATCGTATCTATGCAAGCCTGAGACAGATCTCGCATATCCACCGTGAGATCGACCGTGCCCGGCACAATGTTAGCGGCGTTGGGGAGCACCGTCAGCGAACCCACCGTGGCCACCGGAGATCCGGGCATCCCGAGGGCAATCTCGCGCACGGCCAGCACCACCTGCGCCGCCGCCACCAGAGCATCTTGCCGCAGATCCATCGGGGTGGTGCCCGCATGGTTGGCCTGCCCCAATATGGTGATTTTGCTACGCCGCATCCCCACAATGCCTTGCACCACGCCAACGGCTTTTCCGACATGCTCTAGCACCGCCCCTTGCTCCACATGCAACTCCACAAAGGCGGCGATGTGGTCGTGGGTGCGCTGAGCGGTGCCAATGGTGTCCCAATTTCCTCCCAAGGTTTCGAGGCTGCTCTCAATGGCCAACCCTTCACGCAGCTTGAGTTCGGTGGGCGATCGCGGCACCACGCCCGCCATCGACCGCGCCCCCACCATGCTGCTTTCTTCGTCTGTAAACACAATCACTTCTAAGGGATGCTGCAACCGCAGATGGTTTTCGTGGAGCGTCCGCACGACCTCGATGCCAGCCAACACCCCCAACACGCCATCGTAGGCACCGCCAGAGGGCACCGTGTCAATGTGAGACCCGGTCGCCAGCGCCGGAGCCTCCCGCAACCCCGCATAGGTGCCAATGATGTTGCCCCCGGCATCGGTGCGCACGGTCATGCCCGCTTCCATCATCCATTGCTGCACCAAATACCGCGCCTGCACGTCTTCGGCGGTAAAGGCCAGCCGACAAATATCACCATTGGCCAAGCGCCCGATCTTGGCTAGGCGATCAATCCACCCCATCAGGCGATCGCCATTCACACTCAGCGCAGACAGAACAGCCATAAAACACCCTTTTCGTGTGATCCCAGACAGCCCCATACCCGATCGCGCCGTTCCAGCCGCATGACCCCAATGGTCAAAAAGGATCAAACCCCAGGGTCAAACCTTGGCCACTCTTGATCGATAAGCCATTGCATCGACAAGCCATAGAGTAAATTGCTGGAATCCTGCCGCATCGCGTACCGTTGCTGTATAGGGTATATACAATTCTCTTTAGATTAGCTGAAGTAGCTGATAATACGGTTTTGAGAGTCCCTTCGATCTCGGCAAAATAGCCGTCTAAAAGAAGCAGTCCATTCCATTAGGGACTCAATTCCATTAGGCATTCAATATTATTGAGGAGATCCGCTATCAATGGCCTTTGCAGAATCTCGCGGTGATACGGTTCCGGTGCAGCTTCCGAATGGGGCGATTGTGAGAGTTGAGGTGGCCAGTACGGGGCGGGAGGATGTGGGGTTTGATGTGAAACAGTTTCAGCCCGTGGCAGATGCGATCGAGGGGGTGGTGCAGATGATTGCCGCGCCGATCCAGAAGGTGAAGCCGAAGAAGGCGACGGTGAAGTTTGGCATGGAACTGGCGATCGAATCCGGGCAACTAACGGCGGTGATTGTCAAAGGTTCTGGCAAAGGAAATTTAGAGATTACCCTGGAGTGGGAAGCCCCGTCTAAGGATTGAGCTGTGACGCAATTAGAAGATCTGTTGCAGCACTGTACGGTGAAACTCTCCATCCCTGGTCAGTTGGGTTGGGGGACGGGCTTTTTTGTGGCTCCGGGGTTGATTTTGACCTGTGCCCATGTGGTGCAGC
>Ga0105044_10003193_pt1 | contig 22449 bp, 17 predicted proteins | sample MAT01_FD_78092 | JGI IMG/M metagenome (GOLD analysis project Ga0105044, IMG submission 78092) | Freshwater microbial communities from Lake Fryxell liftoff mats and glacier meltwater in Antarctica - MAT-01 | ecosystem: Environmental > Aquatic > Freshwater > Ice > Liftoff microbial mat | place...
TGGATCAGCAGGATCTGACGCTTCTTGATGACATCCTGTATCTTGTACTGGCGCATCCGCGGCGAGCGGCGGCGTTGCTCGACCTGATCCTCTTCGACAGCGTCGTCGTCGCCGGCGCTGATGATTTCCGGGGCGACCGCCTCAACGGCGACGACTTCAACAGAACCCTCTCCGTCCATCTCGCCGGCATCGTCATTCTCGGGCAAGTCGCCCGCCTGAACAGATGTGTCGGGGGCTTCGATGGGTTCCGATCCAGCGGGTTCCTCGAAAGCAACCTCTACTGCGTCTGCAACATTGTGCGACGCTGCTTCGAAACTTTGGGCGAGGGACGTATCTTCATCCCCCGCGCCGGACACTGTCGGCAGGGGATCTTCAGTGGTGGCGGACTGCTGCGCCGGTTCAGCGATATCGCCCTTGTCATGATCGTCGTCGCGCTGAGAGCGCTCTTCGGCACGCTGGGCTGCCAGCAGGGCCTGACGGTCGGCGACAGGGATTTGATAATAGTCCGGATGAATTTCGCTGAAGGCAAGGAAGCCGTGGCGGTTTCCCCCATACTCAATAAAGGCGGCCTGGAGCGAAGGCTCCACGCGCGTTACTTTTGCCAGGAAAATGTTGCCCTTAAGCGGCCGTCTTGAAGCGGATTCGAAGTCGAACTCTTCGACGCGGTTACCCGATAGGATAACGACCCGCGTCTCCTCCGGGTGGGAGGCATCGATCAACATACGCTTGGACATGGGAAACTCCTGTGAGCGCCCGCCGGCCGCGCGCCAATGGCGCTGCGGCTCCGGTCATCCGGGCCTGCTCGATATGAAATGAAAGCGGATTTGCGTCACGCGCGGACGGGGAGCTGAGGCTCCGGACATCCGTTGAAATCCGCGTCGGGCGCATTCAGGTCTTGCTCCGCACCCTGTCGGGTGCTTGGGCGATTCATCGGCGACGCGCGGGACGGCCTATCCTTGGCCGAAAACCGACCTTGACGGGAAACCGGCACGCGCGCCTCAATCGTTCGGATAGTGGCCGCCGGCATCAGAGGGGAATGGGGGTCAGTCGCCTGCGCCCGGGCTTCCCGCCCTGGGGGCGACCCCGAAGGATCGATGACACGTATGTAGCGGGACGTGAGCCCCGTGCGCAACACGTTCCTTTTGATTGACGTAACGTCAATCCGGCCGGGACGGGGTAACGCTAACGCAAGACAAAGCTGCTAAGTTGTTTTCTCGATTCAAGGAATGGTGGGGACATCGGTGACGACAGAATGTCGCCCGATACTGCAGCTTGCGCTGGCGCTTCTGGCGCTCTTTGCAATTTCGTGGGTGTCTCTGACCCCTGCCGTAGCGGAACCCGTGGCGACCGGCGCGCGCCTCGGCGAGCACCCTGAACATACCCGCTTCGTCCTCGAACTCTCGGAAAGCGTCGATTATCGCCTGTTCACGTTGACCGACCCTTACCGGGTCGTCCTGGAGCTCCCGGCGATGGAGTGGCGTTTGCCGCCCAGATCGGGTGTCCGGGGAGCCGGGCTAGTGAAGTCCTACCGCTATGGCCTTTTCGGCCATAGCCACTCGCGCGTGGTGTTCGACTTGGCTGACCCCGCCAAGGTCCAAGCCGATTTCATCATGCCGCCCGAAGACGGGAAACCGGCCCGCCTGGTCCTCGACCTCGTCGCCACGAGCGACGCGGAATTCCGCGGAACTGCCGGCTGGCCCGCCGAGGATACTGCCCCGGTCGCCGCCGAGACACCCGACGAACCCGTGGCCGCCGCCAGCACCGACGACTCCGTCCCCGTCGGACAGGGCGACGGTCGCTTCATCATCGCCCTTGACGCTGGACACGGCGGCCAGGACCCCGGCGCCACCGGCGTCGGCGGCACGCTGGAAAAGGAGGTCGTGCTGGAAACGGTTCTGGCGCTCAAAGCCGAGCTGGAGCGCCGCGACGGCTATATCGTCGTCCTGATCCGCGACGATGACACTTTCCTCAACAAGAAAGACCGCGTCCGCGCGGCCCGCGCGGCCCGCGCCGACCTTTTCATCTCGGTCCACGCCGACACGATCAGCAACGAAGCGGTCCACGGCGCGTCAGTCTACACCCTGTCGGAAAGCGCCTCCGACGCCGAGGCGGCCGAGCTTGCCGAAGCGGAGAACGCTTCCGACATCATCGCCGGCGTCGATCTCTCCGGCGACAAGGACGATGTCGGCACGATCCTCATCGACCTCGCTCAGCGCGAGACCAAGAATAGATCAACCGTCTTCGCCCAGATCCTGTTGCCCGAGCTTGACCGTCAGACCGGCTTGGTCGTCCAGCCGCTGCGTTCAGCCGGGTTTCGGGTATTGAAGGCGCCGGACGTGCCCAGCGTCCTCATCGAGCTTGGGTTTCTCTCGAACCCCAACGACGAAGCCCGCCTGACCGACCCCGACTGGCGGGCCGGCATGGCCGCCGCGATCGCTCGTTCCGTCGACGCCTACTACACGCGGATGTCCGCGGTCGCCCAGAGCGGGGGGGAAAACCTTAGTGCGCATTGACGGGAAGCTCTGAAGCCTCCAAACCGCCATAGTTTTCGCCGATTAGACGGGTTAGAATCGTCTTTATATCGGGCGAAGTTGCGCGCGCGGGTTGGTCGATGCGGTTCCTGAAATTTTTCTTTCTGTCGTTTTTGACGATCATCGGCGTCGGCGCGCTCGGCGCTGGGCTTGCGCTCTGGTTCCTGTCCAGCGACCTGCCTGACGCGGAAACGCTCGCCAGATACGAGCCGCCCGTCACTACGCGCGTCCATGCCTATGACGGGACGCTGATCGCCGAATTCGCGACAGAGCGCCGGCTGTTTGTGCCGATCGACGACATCCCGCCGCTGGTGAAGAACGCCTTCATCGCGGCCGAGGACAAGAATTTCTATCTCCACCCCGGCTTCGATCCGACCGGCATCGCGCGCGCGCTGCTGACGAACCTCCAGTCGAGCGACGGCAAGCGCCCCGAAGGCGCCTCGACCATCACGCAGCAGGTCGCGCGCAATTTCTTCTTCAGCCAGGACGTCGACTATGTCCGGAAGATCAAGGAGATCCTGCTCTCGATGCGGATCGAGGCGACGTTTTCGAAGGATAAGATCCTCGAACTATACCTCAACCAGATTTTCCTCGGCCAGAACTCGTATGGCGTTGCGGCGGCGGCGCTGAACTATTTCGACAAGTCGTTGGACGAGCTGACGATTGAAGAGGTCGCCTATCTAGCGGCGCTTCCCAAGCAGCCATCGCGCTACCACCCGATACGCGACAAGAAGCGCGCCATCGAACGCCGCAACTATGTCATCGATCAGATGGTCGAGGTCGGCTACGTCTCCAAAATCGACGGCGAAAAGGCGAAAGCCACCGATTTGCTGGCCTCATTTCGTTCGCTCGGCACGCGCTATGAAGACGCGAACTACTTCGCCGAGGAAGCGCGCCGCGTCATCACCAACAAGTACGGCATCGACAAGCTGATGACGGGCGGCCTCTCGGTCCGCACGACGCTGGATTCGAAGATGCAGTCCATCGCCCTCAACGCCTTCCGTGTCGGCCTCCAGCGTTATGACCGTCCGTCGGGCTGGCACGGCCCGGTCGCGCAGATCGAACTCGGCGCCGGCTGGGAACAGCGCCTCGACGCCATTCCCAACGCCAAGGACATTACAGGCTGGCGCATCGCGGTCATAACCGATGCGAGCGGCACATGGGAAATCGCATTTGTCGACGGCACGACCGGTACGGTGCCGGAGGCCGGCCGCAAGCTCTCGGGCAGCGGCAAGGCCAAGGCCGGCGACGTGATCTACGTCGAAGGCACAAAGGACGAGGGCAGCTTCGCGCTCCGGCAGATCCCGCAGGTTAATGGCGGTCTTGTCATCCTCGACCCACATTCCAGCCGCGTGCTCGCGCTGGTCGGCGGCTTTTCCTACTACGACAGCGTGTTCAACCGCGCGACGCAGGCGATGCGCCAGACCGGCTCGGCTTTCAAGCCGTTTGTCTATGCGACCGCGCTCGACAATGGCTACACGCCTTCCAGTCTGGTGCTCGACGGCCCGGTCTCGCTGCCCATGGGCAACGGCAAGGTTTGGCGTCCGCAGAACTCGGACGGCCGCTATATCGGGATGGCGACACTGCGCCAGGGCCTCGAGAAGAGCCGCAATTTGATGACCGTGCGCCTTGCCTATGACATAGGAATGAAGAACGTCGTCGACCGCGTAAAGCGTGCAGGCGTCTACGACAAAATCGATCCGGTGCTGGCCAACGCGCTCGGCGCGTCGGAAACGACGGTCATGAAGCTGGCCGGCGGTTACGCGACCTTCCTCAATGGCGGGCGCGTGATTGCCCCGACCATTATCGACCGTATTCAGGATCGCTACGGCAAAACGATCTTCCGCCACGACGACCGGGCCTGCGAGGGCTGCTATGCGCCGAATGGCTGGGCGAACCAGGAAGAGCCGTTGTTGCCTGATATCGGTCGCGAGGAGTTCGATCCGCGCACCGGCTTCCAGATCGCGAACATCCTTCAGGGCGTGGTTCAGCGGGGGACCGCACGTAACGCCTTCAAGGAGCTGAAGGAGTATCCGATCGGCGGCAAGACTGGCACAACCAACGATGCGCGCGACGTGTGGTTCGTCGGCTTTACGGCCGATCTCATCATCGCTGCTTATGTCGGCTTCGATCAGCCCAAGCCGCTGCGCCGCGGCAGCTTTGGCGGCACAGTCGTCGCCCCGATTGTCGCTGATATCTTTGAAACCGTGCTGCCCGAAATGGGCGCGCTGCCGCTGCGCACGCCGCCGGGTGTCGTGATGATGCGCGTCAACGCCGTGTCGGGGCGCCCGACCTCGGCGGAAGATGGCAGCGCCATTATGGAGCCTTTCAAGCTCGGCACCGACCCGGACTCCAAGGAAGCCAATACGGCCGGCGCCGACGAGGCCGACTATCCGGCCGAGGAAGCCCCGCCGCCGCCGCCGGAATCGGTCAACGAGGGCACCGGCCTCTATTAACGCACATGGCGCGGGCGGCTCGACAAGCCGCCCGCCATCGGCCACCCTTCACCCCGTCACGGCCCAAAAATCAGGGCCGGGCGCGGGAGGATGGATGAAGATCGACGAAGAGAAGCTGGGCATGAAAGGCCCGGATTCGAACATGGCGCTGAACCCCATCGTCGGGGTCAATCCTGAAGAACTGTGGCGTGCCGCCGGCCTCGTCCTCACCGAAATCGTCCGCCAGCCGACTCTGTTCGCCAAGCATGGCGGCTCGTTCATGAAGGACATGGCCGACGTCATGTTCGGCAATTCCAAGATGGAGGCCGAGGCCAAGGACAAGCGCTTTCAGGCCGAGGTCTGGAAGAAGAGCCCCGTCTTCAAGCGCGGCATGCAGGGCTGGCTCGCCTTCAAGAAGAATTTGAAGGAGTGGCTTGGCGATCTTGAGCTTGAGGACAACGATAAGATCCGCGCCAATTTCATCCTCGACATTTTCGCTGACGCGGTCGCGCCGACGAACACGCTGCTCGGCAATCCGCTGGCGCTGAAGACGGCCTGGGACACCAGGGGCAAGTCGCTCGCCAAGGGGATGAAGAACTTCATCGACGACATGCGCCATAATGGCGGCCTGCCAAGCCAGGTCGACAAGCGGCCCTTCAAGGTCGGCGAGAACCTGGCGACCACCGAAGGCAGCATCGTCTTCAAGACCGAAATGCTGGAGCTGATCCAGTACAGGCCGCTCGCGGAAAACGTGCACGAGATTCCGCTCCTCATCATCCCGCCGCAGATCAACAAATACTATGCGTCCGACCTGACGCCTGATCGTTCGATGTTTCGCTACCTGCTCACCAAAGGTCAGCAGCTCTTCGCGATCTCATGGCGCAATCCGGGCAAGGAGCACGCCGATTGGGGTCTTGAATCCTATGTCCGAGAAATCCTGAAGGCGGTCGACGCCGTCCTCGCCATCACCAAGCAGAAGCAGGTCAACATTTCCGGCGCCTGCTCGGGCGGCATCACACAGGCGATGCTGCTCTCCTACATGGCAGCGAAGAAGGACACGCGCGTCAACTCGGCGACCTTCATGGTCTGCGTTCTGGATGCGCGCCCGGAAGACAGCGACATCGGCGCCTTCATCTCGCCGCGCTCGATCAAGATGGCCAAGGCGCGCTCGAAACAAAAGGGTATTCTGACGGGACAGGATCTCAGCCGCACCTTTGCATGGCTGCGTCCCAACGACCTCATCTGGAACTACGTCGTCAATAATTACCTGCTAGGCAATGATCCGCCGCCCTTCGACATCCTCTTCTGGAACAACGACTCGACCAACCTGTCGATGAAGCTGCATCACGACTATCTCGACATGTACGAGAGCGAGCCGATGAAGAACCCCGGCAAGGTCGCGTTCATGGACCACAAGATCGATCTTGGGAAAATCGATCAGGACGTCTTCTTCCTGGCTGGCGTGACCGATCACATCACACCCTGGAAGGCCGTCTATCGTTCGATGAAGCTTCTGGGCTCCAAAGACAAGACGTTCATCCTTTCGTCCAGCGGTCACATCCAGTCGCTCATCAATCCGCCGGGCAATCCGAAGTCGCGCTTCTTCACCAACCCGTCGCTGCCCGACGATGTTGAGCAGTTCCCGAACGGCGCTTCGCAAACCGTAGCGTCATGGTGGGAAACCTGGACGGAATGGCTGGCGGTGCGTGGCGGCGCGATGAAGCGGGCGCCCAAAAAGCTCGGCGATGCCAAGTACAAGCCTCGCACCAAGGCGCCGGGCGATTACGTTCATGGCTAAGCGGGCCGGAACAGAATCGGCTAGCGTAAAAGCACGCGCGGGGGCGCGTGGCCGCAAGGCGGCGAAAGGGGCAGTTGGTATGAGTTCAGTGAAGCAGGGGCACCGTCAGCCTGAGATTTCGATGCAGACGGTCGGCTGGCAGACCTATCGCACGGCCATCTGGCGCGCCGAGCGCCGCACGGCCGAGCGTCCGCTGCTGTTTTTCAACGGCATCGGCGCGAACCTTGAGCTGATCCAGCCGCTCGCCGACGCGATGACCGAGCGCGACATCATCACCTTCGACATGCCGGGCGTCGGCGACTCGCCTGCGCCCATCATTCCTTATCGCGCGTGGGGCGCCTGCTACACGGCGGCGGCCATCCTCGACCGCTTCGGCTTCGGCGATGTCGATGTGCTTGGTGTTTCCTGGGGCGGCGCGATGGCCCAGCAGTTCGCGCTGCAGTATCGCCGCCGCACGAAAAAGCTGATCCTCGCTGCGACCTCGATGGGCATGGTGATGGTTCCGGGCAACTTCGATGTCCTGTCGAAAATGACGACGCCGCAGCGCTACACCGATCCTGAGTACATGGTGAAGAACTTCGAGAAGCTTTACGGCGACGATCCCGATATGAGCGGCCGGCACCGAATCCACATCCGCCCGCCGACCGTGCGTGGCTACATGTATCAGTTGCTCGCGATGATCGGCTGGACCAGCGCACCGTTCCTGCCGTTCCTCAGCGTGCCCACGCTGGTGCTCGGCGGCGACAAGGACCGCATCGTCCCGCTCGTCAATTCCAAGATGATCGCGAAGCTGCTGCCGAATTCAAAGCTGCATGTCGTGGAAGGCGGCGGGCATCTGTTCATCGTCTCGCGCTTGCCGGAGGTCCTGCCGCTGATGCGCGAATTCCTCGCCGAGCCGCTCGCGCCGCCCAAAGCCTATCGCGCGCCGAAGACTGCGGCGGCTTAAATCTTGGCGGCTATCTTGTTGAACCAGGCGCGCGTCGGCGTCTCGATCAGGCGATAAGCCAGCCATGAGGCGATGAGGACGCAGGCGAGATAGACGAGGGCGACCGCGTCCATTGGCACGTCGGAAAATCGCGGCACCAGCTTCAGATTGAAGAATAGCGCGACGAAATAGGCGGTCATATAGATCGCATACGACCATTCGCCGAGCGCCTGCATCGGCCGCGTCAGCAGCATCTGGCTGAGCGCGCCTTTCTGGAACGCGAAGACGAGAACCGCAGGCGCGAAGACGAACGGCGCGGCGAAGGAGAGCCAGCTTTTACCGGCAACGGTCACGAACGCCACGATAGCCGCCAGCATCACTGTCTCAAGCAGCGTCGGGGCGGGGAGGGTGAGGCGGTCTTTCAGATTGCGCCAGACGATCAATGTCACGACGCCGGTGAAGAAGCCGGCGAGGCAGCGCAGCAGGCCGTAGTCGAACGTCACGTCCATGCCGCTTGGCGAGACGCTCACCAGCACGGCGAGGCTCGCCACGACCAGTACCGTCGATGCGATCGCCATGTGGCGGCGGAAGCCGAGCACCAGGGCGGCGAAGACGAGATAGGTCCAGAACTCTGTCGAGATCGACCATGATGGGGAATTCCAGTCGGTGAGGCCCGTGATCCCGAGGCCATGCGCTAACGCCAGCTCAGGAAAAATAGTCCACGGCGCTTTGGCACCCTGAAATGCGGGATCGCCCTGGATGAGATGCGTGCCCTCAAGCGCGACGAAGGCGAGGAGCATGGCGATATGGAGCGGCCACAGCCGCCCAAAGCGCCGCAGGGTAAATTTCGCGGTCGTACGGGTGTCGGCAATGCGGTCGAGATAGGCGAAGGCGATCACGAAGCCGGAGAGCACGAAAAAGAAATCGACGAACAGCCAGGAATTGCGCACGAAGCTCAGCGCATAAAACGTGCCGTCTGCCTCAAGGCGATAGAGCGCGACGGCCAAGGCCGCCAATCCGCGCCAGGCATCGAGCGCCGCGAAGCGATCGGTCGCAGGCGCAGCTACCCGCAGATCAGCTGCCCGTACCCGTTCCGCTTGTTGCGCGCCCGGCATTCTTCGCTTGGCCCCACCCATCTGCCGTCATCGGACCAGCTCTCCTGACCGCGCTGAATGTCGGCATAGGCCTGAGTCTCGCAGGCCTCAGGATCGGTTCGCCCGGTTTCACCGATGTTAAAGCCCAGAAAATTACAAAGGATTATCGGCCAGCGTTTCTCTCTGGGGGCGGCGAGGATACGGGCCTTCAGGTTTTCAGGGGCTTTCCGCCAGAAAGCGACGGCATTTTTCACATTTTGCGCATTGGCGCCGGTGGTCTGCAGGGTCGCGACGATCTCGCGCTCCTCGTCGGTCAGTCCATTGAGATCGATTTCGTCAGTGGCGCGGGCAGCCCCGAGGAGCAGAAACCCGGCAAACAGGACAAGAATGATCCGCAACATGACGCATCTCCCGATTTTTTTGTCAGACTATGGGCAAGGATATGGCCCGCCAAGCTGTCATCGCTTGAGAGCATGGCAGCATTTCGGCACTGTCGCGGCACAAAAGAACCAGGAGGAACCCCATGTCGATCCGCACGCGCCTCACCGATCTGCTCGGCATCGAGCATCCCATCATGCTGGCCGGCATGGGCGGCGTCTCCTACGCGGAGCTCGCTGCCGCCGTATCCGAGGCAGGCGGCTTCGGCACGCTCGGCATGGCGGGCGTTCAGCCCAAAGAGATCCGCGCGCAAATGCGGCGCGTTCGAGAGCTCACTAAAAGGCCCTTCGGCGTCGACCTTTTGGCCGCCATTCCTCAGTCACTCGAAGAATGCGCTGATATCATCATCGAGGAGGGTGCCGCCGCGTTCATCTCCGGCCTTGGCGTTCCCCCGCCGCACCTCGTGGAGAAATTCCACGCTGCAGGCCTGAAAGTCATGAACGTCGCCGGCACCGTCAAACACGCCCGCCATGCCGAACAAGGCGGCCTCGACGCGGTTGTCGCCCAAGGTACGGAAGCCGGCGGTCACACCGGCCGGGTCGCCGGCATGGCGCTGATTCCCCAAGTAGCCGATGCGGTGAAGATTCCCGTCGTCGCCGCCGGTTCCATCGTAGACGGACGCGGTCTCGCAGCCGCTCTCGCATTGGGGGCTGAAGGCGTCTGGATCGGCACCCGCTTCATCGCCTCGGCTGAAGCCCACGCCGGCCAGATGTACAAGGACGTCATCATGCATGCGTCCGACGAGGACACGATCATCACACGCGCCTACACCGGCAAGACGCTGCGCACCTTCCGCAACGCATATGTCAACGATTGGGAGAAGCGGCCGCAAGATATCCAGCCCTTTCCGATGCAGGCCGTTGTCAGCCATCAGAACAAGGTGATGGGCGGCATCGGCGGACAGGTCGAAGGGTTGGACCGTGACCGCTCGTGCTTCGCGATGGGCCAGGGCGCAGGCAGCATCGGCGATGCGCCCCCGGCAGGCGAGATTGTCCGCCGCATGGTGGAGGAGGCCACCGCCGTGATGAACCGGGTCGGCAGCCTCGCGCGCCAGATGAGCCGGGCCTAGCTCCGCTTGCAGGCCGTGGGGCTGACAGTGATATCGCTGTCCGTCTGCAGCGAACCTTCCGTCGCGCCGAGGCAGATCGAGCCAGAGCCCGACGACGACACCTGAGTGTTCACTGCAGTGCCGGCGAAGATGACATCGCCGCTGCCGCTGGTGTCTGCCGCGAACGGATTGGCGCGGCCGCCGCCGATATAGACATCGCTGCTGCCGGAGGTACTGACCGCCGTAGCGCCGTCGACGCTTCCGATGGTCACGTCCGCAGAGCCGCTGAGGTCGATCCCCAGACTGCCGCCGACTGCGCCGATACTGGCATCGCCCGAACCGGAAATGCTGATCGCTGTTGCGCCGGCGCGGCCGACCTTGATCTCGCCCGACCCCGACGTGTCGATGTTCAGTGCTCCGGTCGCCTCGGTGATCGTAATATCGGCCGACCCCGAAACTTCGAGGCTGGCTGACGTAACGCTACCCACGATGATGTCGCCGGCAATCGCACCGATCGCAATCGGTGCCTTGAGGTCGCCGATGCTGGCATCGCCGATCAGGTCATCAATCGAGAGGTCGGTGCCGGGCGCGACGGTCACCGTCAGCTTCATCGGCTCGAAATTTTCGTCGGTGCGATAACTTATGTCGCCCATAAGAATTTCGGCGCGGTCGCCGTTCTGCTTGAAGCTCAGGAGCGAGGTGAAGCGGTCATCGCCGCTTGCAACAATCTGGACACCCTGGGCGCCGGGCGAGACGATCACCGTGACGTTGCCGACGACATTCTCGATCAGCAGCTTTGAGCCGGTCAGGGAGTGCTGTACCGGGGCGGCGTTTGCCGACGAAAGGGCCGCCAGCGCGGCACCGGCGATGAGGGAAGCTCGAAGCGTACTGCGCATGGGGTGATCTCCAGAAGGAGAGATTAGGCTAGGCGTCGGGCGTGCCCGTGCCTGTAACGGCGATCACCGGGGCGTGAAGCGTGATCACTCTGCCGGCTTGAAGAAGATGTGCCGTCCGATGGTAACGGTTTCGACGAAACCGTCGCTCTCCCAGTCGGGGTCGACGTCGATGGTGTGGAACCGGAGGGCGCCCATGGTGGTGTCCTCAGCCATCAGGCTTTCGGGATCGGCGAGGATTTCGCCGGCCAAGCGCCAGGTTTCTTTCCAGACGAACTTGCTGCGGGGGCGCACGCGGGCCCCGTCGCAGGCAAAGGAGAACTGACAGCCATAGCTAGGGGCGCCGTTATAGATGACCTTGCAGATCGTCTTGGGGTAGCCGGGGGTTTGCATGCGGCGGATGACGACCTCCGCGACAGCTTTCATGCCGGCCTCACCCTCACTGGCAGCCTCGAAATAGAGACCTTCAGTCAGGCATTTACGCTCGGCGAAGGCCTTGGCTTCAGCCTTGGTGTCGATCTTCTTCGACGCCGCTTGAACGGGCAGGAGCGTCAGGTAAAACGCCAACTGGACGGCAAGGGCGGCTTTGCAGATGGTGGCGCGCATAAAGGCCATCACAACAGGGGAGACGCCATGTCAGGCGCCGTCAAATCGATCTTCATCACCGGCGCAGGAAGCGGCATGGGGCGCGAAGGCGTCAAGCTGTTCCACGCCAAGGGCTGGCGCGTCGCCGCAACGGACCGCAATGAGGGTGGCTTGCAGACCCTGCAGCAGGAACTCGGCACTGACAGGCTTTGGACCCGCGCCTTCGATGTGACCGACAAGCCGGCGCTGGAATCGGCTTTGGCCGATTTCTGTGCCGGTAATCCGAACGGCGGTCTGGATATGATGTGGAACAATGCCGGCATCGGCGCGACGGGCTGGTTTGAGGATGTGCCGTTCGAAGAGTCGATGAAGGTGGTCGACATCAATTTCAAGGCCGTGCTCACCGGGGCCTATGCATCTCTGCCGTATCTGAAGAAGGCACCGAACAGCCTGATGTTCTCAACCTCGTCGTCTTCGGCGACCTACGGTATGCCGCGCATCGCCGTCTATGCCGCGACCAAACATGCGGTGAAGGGCCTGACCGAAGCGCTGAGCGTCGAGTGGAAGCGCCACAACGTCCGCGTGGCGGACGTGCTGCCCGGGCTTATCGACACGGCAATTCTGGTGCAAACGAAGAACCATTCGGGTGATGCGCCGGCAGCTCGCAGCAGCGACGATATTCGTGCCCGCGCGCCCAAGAAGGGGATGTTCCGCCTGCTGCCGGCATCGAGCATCGCTGAGGCGGCGTTCGCTGCCTATGGCTCAGACCAGCTTCACTGGTATGTGCCCAACAGCCTGCGCTGGATCGATCGCATCAAGGCGTGGAGCCCGGAGATGATGCGCAAGCGGATCGTAAAAGCCTTTCCGATCGCACAGCCGCCAAGGATTTAGGGCCTACGACGCAGGGGCCTTGGCGGCCTGGGCTTCATAGCTGCCGCCGGGCTGGCGGTAGAAGATATGGGTGCCAATCTTGGCGGTACGGATGAAGCGGCGGGACCAGGGCGGATTGACTTTGGTGGTGTGGAAATACTGCGCGCCGCTCGTGCTATCGACGAGGCGGCCTTCGCCGGTAGCCTCGTACTCGGCGACATCGACGGCACGTTGCCAAGCCCGACGGTCGCGGCGGCCATGGCCGACGCCGTCGCAGGCGAAGGAGAACTGGCAGGCGTTCCGCTTGGGCGCACCCTGATAGACGACGCCACAAACGGTGCTGGGGAAGCGGTGGTCCTTGGTCCGGCGCAGCACCACTTCGGCGACGGCGCGCTGGCCTTCGAGGCTTTCGCCGCGGGCTTCGTAATACACCGCCTCGGCTAGGCAGGTCATCTCAGTGTGAGACACGTCCTCGGGGGCCATCGAAGCCACCAGGATTTCGGCCGGCTTTGGCTCGGGGACGATTGGGGCGTGCTCGGCAGCGGTTAGGACCGGCATGACAGGCACGATAACCAGAGAGATCGAGCTCAAATGGGTCGGCGCGGTGCGGTCTTCAGCCAGTGTCGCTGCGGTGGCGCTATAAACGGCCAGCCCAAACATGGCAGACAGAACCACCCGGTTGCAGCGCCTTACGGCTGCATGGGCGACAGACATCAAGCCGAACTCCTCAAGTGTCGTCCGCCTTTATGATCAGGCGGCGGTTGGGCGCTTCTATCCGCGTCTCTCATGTTCGCAGCGAGGCGAACGGTCGGACGTCGGTGAAGCCGTTTTGTTCCGGCAGCCCTACCCCCACCGGAACGAGGCGAAACCTATGGACCGGCTACGACCCCTACAAGACTAGACAAATGAGAATGATGACGGACCGTCATATTGTGCAGCGCACAAAATCCGCAAGAACAGTTACGTCAACCGGCACCGGCGGTGGCTCGTTAGGCAAGCCGCCGCGCTTTTTTCCGATTAAATTTGCGTCAGCGGTCTTCCCTGCGGTCCTTGCCGGGGGCCAAGGCTGCCTGCGCTGCGGCCAGGCGGGCGATCGGAACGCGGTAGGGCGAGCAGGAAACATAGTCGAGCCCACTCTCGGCGCAGAAGCGGATCGAGGCCGGGTCGCCGCCATGTTCGCCGCAAATGCCGAGCTTGATGCCGGGGCGGGTCTTGCGACCACGCTCGGCGGCGATCTCGATCAGTTCGCCGACGCCAGAGGTATCGAGGCTTACGAACGGGTCGCCGTCCATCAGGCCGAGGCGCTGATACTCCGTGAGGAAGCGCGCTGAGTCATCTCGACTGATCCCGTAAGTTGTCTGAGTCAAGTCATTGGTACCAAAAGAGAAAAACTCCGCGCTCTCAGCGATTTCGGCGGCCCGGAGGGCGGCGCGCGGCAGCTCGATCATAGTGCCGATGAGGTAGGGGATCGTTGTCCCGGTCTCAGCTTCGACCGCCTTATGAATGGCCTCGATCTTCACTTTGAGCATGTCGAGTTCGGTCTTCATCGAGACCAGCGGGATCATGACTTCGGGCGTGACGGTGTCGCCGGTTTCCTTGGCAACGGCGGCGGCAGCCTCGAAAATTGCCCGGGCCTGCATCTCGTAGATTTCCGGGAAGGTGACGCCGAGGCGGCAGCCGCGATGGCCGAGCATCGGATTGAACTCGTGCAGCTCGTGGACGCGAGCGGTGAGCCGGCCTGCTGTGACGCCTGCGGCCTCAGCCACCTCGGCCATCTCGGCCTCAGACTTGGGCAGGAATTCGTGGAGCGGCGGATCGAGCAGGCGGATCGTCACGGGCAGGCCCCGCATGATCGTGAAGAGCTCGACGAAATCGGCGCGCTGGACGGGGAGCAGCTTGGCGAGGGCGGCGTTGCGGCCCTCCAGCGTCTCGGCGCAGATCATCTGGCGAACCGCCAGGATGCGGCTGGCCTCGAAGAACATGTGTTCTGTGCGGCAGAGGCCGATACCTTCGGCCCCGAAGCCGCGCGCCGTGCGGGCGTCGAGCGGGGTTTCGGCGTTTGCGCGGACTTTGAGGCCACGATTGGCGTCGGCCCACTCCATCAGGGTCGCGAAATCGCCGGAGAGTTCTGGCTCGACCATCGGGATGCGGCCCTTGAAGACCTGACCGGTCGAGCCGTCGATGGTGAGCCATTCGCCTCGCGCGACCGTTTCGCCCCCGGCGACCAGTTTTTCCGCCACAATATCGATCTTGACGCTGCCCGCGCCGGAGACGCAGGGACGGCCCATGCCACGCGCCACCACCGCTGCATGGCTGGTCATGCCGCCGCGCGCCGTGAGGATGCCCTTGGCGGCGTGCATGCCGTGAATGTCTTCCGGGCTAGTCTCAATACGGCAGAGGATAACCGGGCGGCCCTCATTGGCGACGCGCTCGGCATCGTCGGCCGTGAAGACCGCTTCGCCGGCAGCAGCGCCGGGTGAGGCGGGGAGGCCAGTTGCGATCGCCTTGCGCGGCGCGTTCGGGTCGATGGTCGGATGCAGCAACTGGTCGAGCGAGAGCGGATCGACGCGATTGATCGCTTCCGGCCTGCTGATGAGGCCCTCATTCGCCATGTCGACCGCGATGCGGAGTGCGGCTTTGGCGGTGCGTTTGCCCGAGCGGGTCTGCAGCATGAACAGCTTGCCGCGCTCGATCGTGAACTCGATATCCTGCATGTCGCGGTAGTGCGCTTCGAGGCGCTTGGTGACCCCGACGAAGGCGGCGAAGGCTTCCGGCATCGCAGTTTCCATTGACGGCTTGCCGCCCTTGCGGGCCGCCTCGGTCAGAGGCTGGGGCGTGCGGATGCCGGCCACCACGTCTTCGCCCTGCGCGTTGATGAGGAACTCGCCATAGAGCGCGTTCTCACCCGTGGAAGGGTTGCGCGTGAAGGCGACGCCGGTGGCCGAGGTGTCGCCCATATTGCCGAACACCATCGCCTGCACGTTGACGGCGGTGCCCCAAGCCTCGGGGATCGACTGGAGGCGACGATAGGTGATGGCGCGCTGGTTCATCCACGATGCGAACACGGCACCGATGGCGCCCCAGAGCTGGGCTTCGGGATCCTGCGGGAACGGCTTGCCCGTCCTGGACTGGACGAGCTTTTTATAGGCATCGACGAGCGTCTTGAAATCGGCCGCGTCGAGATCGGCATCGCTATCGATGCCTTTGTCTTCTTTCGCGGTTTCGAGCAGTTCCTCGAAATGATCGTGGCCGATCTCCAGCACGACGTTCGAATACATGGTGATGAAGCGGCGGTAGCTGTCCCAGGCGAAGCGGTCATTGCCGCTGAGCTTGGCGAGGCCCGCGACGGTCAAGTCGTTGAGGCCGAGATTGAGGACGGTATCCATCATGCCCGGCATCGAGGCGCGAGCACCCGAGCGTACCGAGACGAGCAGCGGATCGGCAGCGTCGCCGAATTTCTTGCCGAGCCGGGCGGAGAGGGCGGTGAGGGCGGTTTCGACCTGGGCCTTCAGCTCGGCCGGATAGGTGTTCCCGTTGGCGTAGTAGTGGGTGCAGACCTCGGTCGTGATGGTGAAACCGGGCGGAACGGGAAGCCCGAGATTGCACATCTCGGCCAGGTTCGCGCCCTTGCCGCCGAGCAGGTTGCGCAGCTCGGCGCTGCCTTCCGCACCCTCAGGTCCGAAGCTCAAAACCCACTTCGTCATAGACGGTCACCCGCTCTTTTTGTGCAGTGCAAGAACGCGCCGTTATAGCGCGTGTTCTCGCCCGCTCAATGGCGGTGTTGGACTGGTTCCGCAGCGTTAAAGGGGGCTATTCCGCCTGCGCCGGACAATCCTCGTCGTGCAGGGCGCGCCGATAGGTCCAGCTCATCGATTTGCTGCCATCGATCAGCTCGACGCGCGCGTTCAGTGTGTCGCCATATCGTTCGTAGACGATGCGCTGGGGGAAATCATGATTTGGATTTTCGAAGACGACGCGCCCGGCGCCCTCAGAGGTCAACGCGAAGGCGACCGGCACCGCGCCGCCGGGACTGGCGAAGTAGGCATAGCGGCCTCCCGCAGCATCATCTCGTGCGATCCGAAGGAACTCGAAGGCGGCGCCGTTCGGCCCGTGCGTGATGCCGTGTCCAACGAGCGTGCCGGTACCGCCGCCACTCCATGTCTCCGAGAAGCGCGCACCATCTTCACATCGCAGCCAATAGCCGGCGATCCAATCGGGCGGCGCTGAACTTGCCACGCCCGCGACGGTGGTAGCGTGAAACGGAAACAAGGCGCTGACGGACAGAACACATGTAGCAAGGGTCGAGCGCATCCAGAACATCTCCTGCGGTTGCGGAGGCTGGAGGCTAGATCAGCGCGTGGCCGCCGCCTTGTACGAATCCGACAATGCGATAGCGCGCGCCAGGCCGGCCTGGCCGCGTGCCCAGGTGACGGCGGTACAGCCGACGAAGCGTCGGAAATCGCGCGCCATCTGGGGTTGGTCGAAATATCCTGCAGCGAGGGCCGCTTCGACCCATCCCGGAGCCTCCGGCTGCTGGATAAGGTCGAATAAACGGCGAAAGCGGAATATGGACCCCAGTATTCGCGGCGAAACGCCGACATGGGTCGCGAAGCGGCGTTGGAGCGTGCGTTCCCCCAAAATCGAATGCGGTTGCTGCCGGCCAGCCATTAGCGCCGCGATGGCGGCGCGCACGGCTGCATCGACGCGACGGCCGCGCGCCGAGACATACGATCGGCCATTGCGATCCGATGCGATGGATCGGCACAGGCAAGCGCGGCGCGGAACTCGAGCGCCATGGCGCCATGCACGACCGAAAGATCCACGCGCTTGTCGGTCGTCTCGGCTAGAGAGCCTCCCCAGAATGCGCGAGCGCCATCCGGCTGAAATCTTACGCCAAGCACCGACACCGGTCCGGTGCTGAAGAGCGTCAGTGGGCGTGTGAGCTGCCCGGCAAACAGCATGAGAGGTTGCGGCGCGCAGCCATCCTCTGCGTAGGGCGAACCAAGGTGGACGATCAGTTCCGGGCATCCATCTGGAGCGATGCGCTGCGGCTCAAGATCGCCGACCGGATCGTCAAACGTCCAAAGGCACCGGACGATATCGCCCAATGCCGACGTGGGATTGTGTTCCGTGTAGGCGCTCATATGGCGAAACGCCGTGCTGAAGCGGCGCTGCCAGAACTCAACCTTCGCCGCCGCTGCGCTTGGGGAACAAGCGGCAGGCGGAGGTGGCGATGGTGCCGAGGCGGTACATGCGCTGGGAGGCGACCGCCGCACCGGCCACTTCACCGGCGATTTTGGCGGCGAAGGGGTTGGTGAGAATGGCGTGGGAGAGCATGCCGCCGGCAATATCCGCCGCCGCGACCAGCGAGGCGCTGGACATGGTTCGGCGCAGGAGTTCCCAGGTCGCGAGGCCGTGGGGGCGGAGGCCATAGGCGCGGGCGATCTGGCGCACGAGGCGCACGCCCCTGAACGAAAAGAGCAGCGCGTCGATCGAAGCGCTGGGCGACATCGCCGACATGCCGAAGGCCTGGGCCGCGGCGGCGCGCACCGTTTGGGCGGCGCGCTTGTCGAGCACCGGCAGGACAGTTTTCTCCAGCGCGTTGCGGATGCCTTCAACGGAGTTCGCGCCACGCACCGCCTCGCGCGCATCGCCGATGGCGATGCCGTTGCCGCGCAGCAGCGCGATGTAGTTCTGGGCGGCGCTGCGGGCCTTTCCGACATCCTCGGCATCGTCGGCCAGCGCGTCCTGCCAGTCCTCGATGCGGCGCACGGCAAAAAGGGCGGCAAGCTCGCGCCAGATCGCCCAAAGGAGAAGCAACAGACCGAGGCCGAGCACGCCCGCCGCCGCCCAGCCGAGCCAGGGCCGGGTTTCGACCATGGTGACGATCCAGCCGACGCTCTCGACCACGAAGAAGCCGACGAGCAGAACGAAGAGGCCGCTGGTGATGAGGAAGACAGTGCCGAAGACCGGCTCGCTGGCCTCGGGGCGCTGCACGAAGGCATCCCATTCGTGATCGATGCGATCCGCCGGCGCGTCGATCTCGATGACATGCGGGCGGCGCGGGGTCTCGCTCATAGGCGATCTCCGATCAGGTAATAGAGCGCATCGTCGAGCGCGATATGGGGCACACCGGAGGTCCCGGCCTGGTTGAGCTTGGGTGGCTGGAAGACCGGCAGCTCGAAGAACGAGCCGGACCAGAAGTCGCGCTCTGGCGGCTTCAGCGGGACTTCGCCGGGATAGAATTTCACGAGCTTGTCGCGGCCCATCGGCAGGCCGCGGACCACGGCGACATCGCGGCCCTCGATTTGGGCGCGGTCATCGAGAGTGCAACGGACTGAGGCGAGGGCGGCGGTCTTCACCTTGGCGCGGCTATCGCGCATCTGGTCGATGTCGGCGCCGGCCATGCGGCCGAGCAGGATTTGCAAGGCGTCGCGCTGGCGCTCGGGTACGTGGTCGGCCTTGGTGGCGGCGAACATGACCTTGGTGATGCCGCGCGCGAACGGGTTGAGGACGCCACGCCCGCCATAGTTGAAGCAGTCGGCGAGGCGCTGGATCGCGAGGCGGGTGTCCTCAAACACGTCGGGACCGCCATGCAGCGCGCCTAGCACATCGACCAGCACGATCTGGCGATCGAAGCGGCGGAAGTGCTTGTCGAAGAAGTGTGTATTCATCTCTTGCCGGTAGAGATCGTAGCGCGACTGGAACAGTGCAGCGAGCGAGCCACGCTTTAGCGTCTGCCCCGGTTTGAGCGGCAGCGGTGCGAAGATGATCGCGTCGTTTTTCGGCCAGGGCGGCGCGCAGAGAAATCCGCCGGGCTGGAGATAGCGCAGGCCGAGGCGGTCGCGCGCGTCGAACAGGTAGGCGAGATAGAGATCGTAGAGACGGCGCGCGACGTCGACATCGGCAGGCGCGTTGATGTCAATGTTGTGCAGATAGTCGAAGAAGGGCTGGGCGGCATCGGCGCGCAGGCCGGTGACCATGCGGGCGAGGGTGTCGGCCGACCAAGGGGCGAAGTCTTCGGTGAGCATCGGCAGGTCGAGCAGCCACTCGCCGGGATAGTCGATGATCTCAAGCCTCGCCTCGCGGGTTTTCAGGAAATCGATCCCGGCGGAGCGGCGGCGTCGGATGACGAAATTGATCGCGATCTCGGCGAGGCTGGCGGTGCGCGGCGGCCAGTGCGGCGCGGCGCTGGCGAGGGCCGAGAAGTTCGCCTCGAGGGGGAAGCGGGGGGCGTCGGTGGTAGCGGCGCGGAGGCCCAGTTTCTTGAGGCGGCCCGAAATGTCGTGATCGTCGAATTTGGGTAGCGCCCCCTTCCCGTCGGCCATCGCCAGCAGGTTCTGGACAGCCGAGGTGATGAAGACGGTTTTGCCCGCCCGGCTGAGGCCGGTGACGGCAACGCGGATGGTCTCGGTGTTGACGGCGTCATGCAGCGCCGCCTTAGCCTGACGGCGGGCAGTCCGCCAACCACGCTTGAACTGTGTCCAGAAATCCTCGGGCTCATCACTCAAGCGCAGGCATCCCCATGATGGCCGCCTTTTAGAACGCTTTACGGCCCGGTGCACCCTCCCTATATCTCCGCGCCACACCACGATTTGATCGGAATCACACCCATGCGTGCCGAAATGCAGGCGGTCTCAAGCGACATCAGGAAGTCGCTTGAGCTGCTGAGGAGGTCGCTTTGACTGGGATACTGCCCAGCGCCGCCTCGACGAACTGAACGCCAAGGCGGAAAACCCGGCGCTGTGGAACGACCCCATGGCGGCGCAGAAGACGATGCGCGAGCGCAATCGTCTGGACGCCGCCGTCGCCGGCTATCTGAAGCTTGAGCGCGATTTCAACGACGGTGTCGAGCTGCTGGAGATGGCCGAGGCGGAGAGCGACACAAACATGATCGCCGATGGCGAGCGCGCCCTCAAAAGCCTCCGCGACCAGGCTGGCGATGAGGAGATGAAGTCGCTGCTGGCGGGCGAGGCCGACCCCAACGACACCTACATCGAAATCAACGCCGGGGCCGGCGGCACCGAAAGTCAGGACTGGGCCCAGATGCTGCTGCGCATGTACACGCGCTGGGCGGCGCGGCGCGGCTACAAGACCGAGTTGATCGCCGAGAGCGAGGGCGAAACGGCGGGCATCAAATCTGCGACGCTGCTGGTCAAGGGCGAGTTCGCCTATGGCTGGGCCAAGACAGAAAGCGGCGTGCACAGGCTGGTGCGCATCAGCCCCTACGATTCCAACGCGCGCCGTCACACGAGTTTTTCGAGCGTCTGGGTCTATCCGGTCATCGACGACACGATCGAGATCGACGTCAGCGAGGCCGATGTGCGGATCGACGTGTATCGCGCGTCGGGTGCCGGCGGTCAGCACGTCAACAAAACGGAATCGGCGGTGCGCATCGTCCACCTCGCGACCGGCATCACCGTTGCGTGCCAGAGTGAACGCTCGCAGCACAAGAACAAGGCCTCGGCCTGGAAGATGCTGAGGGCGCGGCTTTACGAGGCCGAGCTGAAAAAGCGCGAGGCGCTGACCGACGCGCAGAACGCGACCAAGACGGAGATCGGCTGGGGCCACCAGATCCGTTCGTATGTCTTGCAGCCGTATCAGCTGGTGAAGGATCTTCGGACAGGCGTTGAGAGCTTCACGCCGTCGGACGTTCTGGACGGCGACCTCGACGCCTTCATGGCGGCCTCGCTTGCCCAGAAGATCAAGGGCACGGATTCCATCACGGTCGATGATTTGGAATAGGCCTCACGCAATCGTTTGATGCGTTGACGCGGCGCTTGAGTGTTCTCTCCGGAAACCGGAAACGAGAGAAGCCAATGCGCCACTTCAAGTCTTTTGCTGCATGTGCTGCCGCCTGTCTGATGGGCGGTACGGCGGTCGCGGACGACGCATTCGCGGCGCGCGTGTCCAACCGCATTCTTGATGAACTTGTCGCCATCAACCGCGTGCCGGGCATGGCGGCAGCGGTATGGCGCGACGGGGCGGTGGTGTGGGCCGGCGCGTCGGGGTTCGCCGATATCGAGTCGGGACGGCGCGTGACGCCGGAGACATGGTTTCGGTTCGCTAGCGTCTCGAAGCTGTTCGCGGCAACGGCGGCGGCGAAATTGCGCGAAGAAGGGAAGCTCGATACGGCGCGGCCGGTGGCCGAGATATTGCCCTGGCTGAAAGCGAAATGGCCGGCGATCTCGGCTGAGCAACTGGCGGCGCATATTTCCGGCATGCCGCATTACCAGCTGCAGGACACTGCCCGAGGGAGCGAGCATTATACAACGCAGCGCGATGCCGTGGCGCGGATCGAAGGTCGAAGCCTGCTCTCGAAGCCGGGTGAGGCGTATGAGTATTCGAGCTGGGGATACACGCTGCTGGGCGCAGTGGTCGAAGCGGCGTCAGGCAGCGAGTATCTTGCCTACCTCAGCGCTGAGGTGACGCCAGGACTTGCCATAGGACGCGATGCGACGGGCGCCGTTGAGGCCACCGTTCCTTATGCGATCGGAAGCGCCGAGCCGCGGCGCACGGACCCGCATGACTACAGCTATAGTCTGGGCGGCGCAGGGCTTGGCGGGACAGCCCCGGCACTCGCGGAATGGGGCGGGCGTGTGCTGAGCGGCAAAGTGGTGAAGCCCGAGACGCTGGCGTGGATGCTGACCCCGGCGCGGCTGACCAATGGCAGTGCGGCCGGCGATGATGGCTATCAGGTCGGTTTCGGCTGGCGCGTAGAGACAACACGCAATGGTATGAATTTGGCGCATCATGCCGGCGTGACAGACGGGGCGCGGAGTGCGCTGGTGTTGATGCCGGACGAGAACGTGTCGGCAAGCATCTTGTCAAA
>Ga0105044_10003198_pt1 | contig 22431 bp, 15 predicted proteins | sample MAT01_FD_78092 | JGI IMG/M metagenome (GOLD analysis project Ga0105044, IMG submission 78092) | Freshwater microbial communities from Lake Fryxell liftoff mats and glacier meltwater in Antarctica - MAT-01 | ecosystem: Environmental > Aquatic > Freshwater > Ice > Liftoff microbial mat | place...
GACATTACTCCAACTTCAACTTTTTTCCTTGCAAGAAATCAGCCTTTCGGCTTATTTCATATATTCGGAAAAAGAAAAATATTTTATTTACAATTCACTACCAATTATCTAAAGGGCATCTCTAAAAACTCATTTTTTTATTTTACCTCACCTTTAATTCCTCTCCCCCGAAAAATTCGGGGTCTTCGACAAAAGAGAGGAAAAGGTAAGTTTTTAGAGATGCCCTAAACTCTTTCAACCATGCGTAAAATTTCATTTGCAATCATTTTGTTTTCTACAGCACTGTTTTTCCAGTACTGTTCCTCGTCTAAAAAAGCAGCCACCACAATGCCGGCGGCAGTTACTTTTCAAACCAATGTAATGGCGGTAATCCAGTCAAGTTGCACTCCCTGCCATATAGAAGGCAAGGGCAATAAAAAGCCGCTTGACAATTATGCCAGTGCAAGCAGCGTGGCAGATGATATCATTCTAAGGATACAAAAGAATCCCGGTGACCGTGGATTTATGCCCATGAATCATGATAAAATTTCCGATTCGGCCATCCTTGTTTTTGTAAACTGGAAAAAAGACGGGTTGAAGGAAAAATAATATTTCGTCTAAATAACCAATTCTCCCTGCATATAGCGGCAGGGTGGATTTTTAGAAACAGCAGACCACCGGTAAAGATTCAATTGCAGCATGCTGTTGCTGTCGGCTCAATGTATTTCTATTCAATTGGCTGATTAACATAGATTTGGATTTCAGCCTTGCTTTTTACCATTGCCAGATCATTGATGTTAAATTCAAAGTGCCTTTTTGTTGCCTTTCTGTTGTCATCATGCTTCCCACATCTGTAGATAAAGAGGATAAATTAAAAGCTGGTCGTAACTAATTACTTGCCGGTGTTGAAAGCAAGCCTTTGACCTTTGGTGTTTTTGAAAATGACCTTGGTAGACAGTTGAGCGATATCCCGCATTGAGATTATATTGTTATCAACAAAAAACAACCCTAAAGCAACGATCAAATCAATAACTATTCAGCTTGAATTTAAGGTTTGTTAAATGGAATTATAAACCGATTTTAACTCCATTTTTACCATTTCGCTTGTCTCCTGTAAGTAGTTTTCAAAAAATTTTTATCCGGATTAGATCGTAAACATTTCAATAAAATACCGCTGGTGATTCACTTAGTAAAAAAAGGGTATAATTACCTGCAAAAAGATGGCGGTAAATACAGGTTTGTTACGGATAAATACCAACTTCCCTGAGAAAAAATTGCCGTTTTTCCAAAAGCGCTTAAAAATCAGGTTTTATATACCAGTGAATGCACTAAAGATTTGTGTTATCCGTTTACATAATTTAGTAATCCGAACAAATAAATTGAAGAAAGCTGGCATCTTTGTAACCTTCAAATATCCTACCCATGAAAAAACTTTTACCAGTTGCAGTTTTTATTTCCTCATTTACCTTAGCCGGAATGTTGTTGGCTGTAACCGTAACCGCACAGGTTGAAACCGGCAGAAGCTATGTTAACATTACAAAAGGAACCACCGGCGGCACTTTTGAGCCCGGAGATATACTTGAAATAAGGGCAGCGATTGCGGTAGGCAACAGCACCACCATTACCAATGCACGCTACAACGATAGCATCGGTCCCGACTTCGCTTTTATCCCGAATAGTCTTAAAATCCTTACCAATGAAGGACTTACTTTTCGGGCTTACACAGATGCTACCAGTGATGACCAGGCGATGTTTAGCAGCATCGGCAATAATCTCCGCATTAACTTAGGCGCTACAGCAACCAACGCAACAAGTACAGGAAACGCCGCTGCTGCAGGCGGTACAATCGCATTCAACAATAAGCCATCTTTTTACGGCGGTGTCTGTATTATGGTAGCTTCCTTTCGGGTACGAATTAATCCGGCACTTACTTTTAATACCGTGGTTACTTTACCCGGAGGTGCGTTCAGGTACATCAATGGATCCGGTACAGCCGTAACGATTGGTTTTACCACCAATAAAATAATGCTGGTGGAGAATTTACCCAGTTGCAACAACTATATCGGCGCAAATGCAGTGATTGAAAACAACGGAACCTTTGGCAGTGGTACCACACAAAACCGGAATGCCTCTGCCATTATTCCGGGTTACACCTTTGTGAATTTTAGCAGCAATCAGCCGAACGATGGCTTTTATGGCATCGCCAATAATAGCAGTGCTACCGGTGCCACCAACACGGCCGTTACAGCTTCGCATCCCTCAAGGGTGTTTAATATTTGGGATATTATTGGCGACCATACAGGTGGGGCGAACCCATCTGCCGGTAATAATCCGGTTGCACCAGGTACTAATGGCGGATATATGGCTGTGGTAAATGCCAGCTACGCTACCAGCCCGGCCATACAGCAGGTGGTTTCAAATTTATGCGCCAACAATTATTATGATTTTAGTGCCTGGTTCCGCAATATCTGTTCGCTTTGCGCCTGTGATTCCAATGGAAGATCCGCCACCAATGTCGCTTTTAATGGCCCTTATAAACCAGGTGTTAAGCCGAATCTTACTTTTCAATTAGATGGAATAGACTATTATACAACTGGCGATATGCTCTACACCGGCTTATGGGAAAAGAAAGGATTTACCTATTTAACTGGCCCGACACAAACTGGTTTTACACTAACCATCCGCAACAATTCGCCCGGTGGTGGTGGAAACGATTGGGCAATGGATGATGTAGCCCTCTCAACCTGTGAACCAAATGTAGATCTGAACATAACCCCGGTATTACTGGGCTGCGATGGCACGCAGGTAGATTTTAGCGTAACTGTAAAAAGCTATTTCCCTAATTATACTTTTTATAAGTGGCAGCGAAGTACGGATGGCGGTATCACCTGGATTGATACCGGTGTAACTGGTACGGAAACACCCTCTTTGGTAAACGGGCTGTACACTTATATTGCCACCTATCCATCGTTTACAGCCCGGTATGCCGATAGCGGCAGCCGGTACCGGGTAGCTGCCGCAACCACTGCAGGCAATCTTGCAAGCAATGCATGCGCCTACACTAATAACAAGAATACAATGCTTAAAATCATTGATTGCTCTACTATTTTAGATGTGAAGCTAACCGGTTTTAACGGTCGCCTGGTCAGTAAAAAAGGCCACCTGCAATGGACGACCTCAATGGAGAAAAATATAAGTCACTATGAAATTGAAAGAAGTGATGATGGGAAAAAATTTGCAAAGGCAGGGCAGGTGGCAGCCCTTAACCGGAGTGCAACCTCATTCTATCAGTTTACAGATACGATCGATAGGATCACTTCCGGATACTACCGGTTAAAGATGGTGGGAAACAGCGGCAATTACAAGTATAGCAATGTCTTGTTACTAAGCAATGGCAACACAAGTTTTAGCGTGCAAAGTATCACCAATCCGTTTCAAAATAATATGCAGGTGCATTATATTTTGCCCAACTCCGGTAAAGTAACCATTCGCCTTTTTGATGCTTATGGCAGTGCAGTAATGCGATTAACTGAAAATGGAAAAGCAGGATTAAATACTAAAAAAATGGAAGGTTTAAATACACTTGCTCCGGGCATTTACATTGTGAATGTTGAATTTGAAAATGCAGCTATTAGTAAGCGGGTGGTGAAATTGAAATAAGGAAATAATAATGAATGTGTTGAAGGAATGCAAAGCTACAAAAGCTCGAATAGAGGTAAATTATAGCACAAGGTTATTTTTTAAAATTTGCATTTAAAACGCACCGGGCGAATGCTATCCCGCCTGTTGATATATTTACCTTGCAGCCCATCCCTGGCCGGCTGTCCATTTGTTTCTCCTGCCATCAACTGCCAATATCCTCTATAAATCATTTTTCTCAAATATTCCTATACCTGAAAGCAGGTACTTTTTCTGACTGTAATTACTGGTTTTCAGGGATATCAAAATCAAGTTTTGATCATGAATTTTATGCTATCAAAATTTGCTTTCAATAATTAATTTACCAAGACTCTAGAACATGAACCGTAACATCACAGCAGCAATTATATTAGTCGTGGGTTGCTTACTCACAGTTCCTGTGTATTCGCAGCAAGGGGAGAAACCTGTGCCCAAAGAATTTGCGATTCCTACTTCGCCATTATTTGATTTGATGGGTGCTGCCCCCAGCCAGGTAGCACGTACGTCAGCTATCAAGGATTTTAAAGTAGACTGGAGTTTCAGAAACTGGCGGGTTAATCCCAACCTTGCCATACAGGCGCAACCGATCTGGGAATTATTTTACAACAAAAAAAATCTGGAAAAATACCAGCAAACCAATAGGCTGCAGCGCATGCTTGCATCTTTGGATTTATCTGTAGGCACCATACAAATTGAGAATGGCGACCGGCGAATAGGAACTGCTATAAAAATGAATTTGTTTCAGCAGAAAGACCCCTTGCTGGTGAAAGGTGCTTACGATGATGTTCAGCAGATCTTTACTGCAGAACTGGTTGCCTTAAAACAAACGGAAAGAGATTTACTGGCATCGCTGGATACACTTACCAAACCTGCCGACTTGCAAAAAGCAAGACTAGCATTAAGAGACAACGACCAGTTGCTTGCTACCTATTTTAGCCGAAGGAATGATGCGATTCAGGAAAAAGCCAAAGAATTCATTAACGACAACTGGAATGCGGCATTTATAGATCTGGCTTATGGTAAAATATATACCTATGGTACAGATAGTGCCGGCAACTTAAAAACGCTGCGTATCAATCGAAACAGCGGCAACGGTCTTTGGGTCAATTTCGGTAAAGGGATCGGAAAGCGAGGACTGGTAACAGGACTCGTACGCACTTCTTTTTACCAGGAAGAAGTGAAGTTTAATATCAAAGATAATGTTAACGGTACTGAACAGGAAGCGACCACCATTGCAGATAATAAGCTCATCACCCTGGGGTTAAATTTTCGGTATGGCGGACCGGTATATAACTTTTTTGCAGAAATTATCTATGAGGGCAAAACCATTAAAACGCCCATTGATGCGGTAAACGAAGCCTTTACTGCACCACCCGGAAAGACGATTGTAAGCAGTTCTGTAAAGTGGGACATCGTTCGGCCTTACACCATCAATTTTGGTGGAGACTGGCGAATCGGACGAAACCTGGTGCTTAATTATGGCATGCGCTGGCTAATGGATAAGGATTTAAAAACCATTTCATTTACCCCTATTGCCAATATCAGTTGTATGATGCGGTAAAAAAGTTATTCACTAAAAACTATATAAAATGACACAAAGGAAATGTTGCCAATTATTTTTTGCCATGTTTTTATTTGCTACCTCTTTGCAAACAAAGGCGCAGGTAAATCCGCAAATAAACAATGAATTAAAGGTTGCTCCAACAGCACTTGCCATTAAAAAATTTGTACCAATTAATAAAGTACAATTAACACAGGCAAGGGCAAAAATTGCAAACCCACAATGGATGTACACTTTACCATTAGAACAAATTAATTTGCCTTCTGCTACTATGGCATTTGCGAAGAATCGTCCGACTGTTACAGTTCTTATACATGGTGTTACTGGCTTTCCTACTTCAGATGATAGAATTGGTACTTTAGAAGGTGCTAGAAATTATTGGGGCTTTAATTTTATAGATAAATTATTGGGTGCTCAGCAAGATTTTCCAACTACATTTTCTGACGACAACCCAGCTACAGGTTCATTAGATAGAAATAATTGGGAGACGAAATTTATCAACAAAAATATAAACAGCAATCATTTTATAACCATATACGGCAAACCAAAATTAGAAAATAGCACTCCTTTTTACACGCCATTTTCAATAATGATGACTTATAGAGATGGTAGCCTTAGTTTTAAAAAGCAAGTAACTGCAACAGCAGCCCAAATAGTATCATTGTACAATAGTCAATTTGGTAATTGGCCGGAAGATAAAAAACCGCAATTGATATTGCTATGCCACAGTTTTGGTGGTGTAGTTGCCCGTACTATATGTTCAAAACCCGTTACTATTCCTTCAAATGATGCCACGGTTGAAGTGGAACGGTTTACTACGGAAGAAAGAGCAAACATGGAGTTTATACGCAATAAAACATTGCACATTACTACTTTGTCTACGCCACACGAAGGATCGCCTGTCACCAAAAATGCTGAGGTTGGTGTTTTTTGCCAGGAAATTAAATTTTTTGGTATTGCTCCATTTGAGCAAATTGATAAAAGCGATCCTGATACTTATGTGCTAAAACAACTCACCACTTCATTTATGGAAAACATAAACGAAACTATATTAAAGCCTGAGTTATGCAAACGTGCAGATGGTACTTTAATACCCATTCATGCGCTTGGGGGTAGAGTACCGAGTGGACCAAATTATTTTGATAACCCAAATGAAAACGATGCAGATTTAGCTACTGTAGATGGAGGAATTGGCAGAACCAATATTGATGAATTGGATAGAACCGAAAGCAATAGAGAAAAATTTGAAGGGTACAATTTATTAAGGGTAGATTATGTAATGCATCTTTTAATAGGCCCGTTTAGTTCGGAAAAACCCTGGGGGGCAACGCCAACGGATAATAGTGATCTGGATATTATTAAAGCAACAGATGTAGATGCACTTTCTGGTTGTTTAAAATATCCGATACAACATAACCTTACCAATTTTGGATTAAAACCAAGGGTTTACTATTTAAGAACAAATTGGAGTGATATACCTTCAAAAATACCCTTTAGATGCGAGTATAGATTTAGTCGAGGTTCAGGCGTAGTAAGAGACGGAGAAATTGATAACGACGGCTTTGTACCGATCAACTCATCGCTTGGTGTAAAATTAGGAACCAACACAAAAGATTACTTTGATCACTCAAAAGCCTGGCCAGCAGGTAATGCAGCAGCAGGCTCGTGGTATAGGTTTTATAGAAGTATCGCCGATTTTCATAACCATGGCAGCATTAAATTTTCCGGAGAAATTGCCCAATGGCTTCGAGAAAATATTATAGGCAATACACCCACAGCTTTATTATTTGGAACATTAGATAGATTTAAATCAGCAGGTCCTAAAGTAGCTGTAAGCGGTACTGTAAGTGCATGGTAAGATATTTCTTATACATTAAATTTTTTAGAGATCTTACTCATGCGCTTAATACCGGCATTAAATAAGGGATTGACAAAAAGCTAATTTCCAAATGCTGAAGGTGTAAAATACCAGCGATTCAGTAAGTAAATAAGACTCCTTGTTGTTAACTGTTTTCAGCTATGATTAAAAATATTTTTCAGGCTAATAATGTTTTTGTTGGAGTTTGGAAATAAAGACTTTTGGCCCTATAGATACTATGATTTAAAGTGTACTTGTTACCTATAGTTTTCTAAAAAGTCCTTTGTGCTATTAGTATTGAGGGACTTTTTTGAACTCTAAAATTGAACTTTTCATCCCGGATTTTGCACATGAAATCTTATGGAGGATTTTTCCGAAGGCATTTAGAATAAAATTGATGAGTCTTTTAGGCTATTTTTTAGTCGAAGAAATAGTGAACTATATTACTCAAAGCCCCGCTGGAAGTGCGGGAGATACCTTTTGATTGTTCCACAGTGAGGGGTTCCTGTATCAGGGGCTTTTCTTTCAATTACATACTTTGGCATAGCCTTAATTTTTTAAAATGAAAGAAAAAATATAGATAGCTTAAATGTAAATTTTTATTTTAAAAGATCGGAAAATGAGATTTGGTAATTGGCGATTTTTGTTACTGGAGATCTAAGTTATTGTCTTCTTTATTTAGGGCATTTTTTCGGGGCAGTTACGATTTTTGTAGATTTTTCAGTCCAGTTTGTACATGAGTTATAGTGAACGAATCGGCAGCATAATATGGATGGCTCGCTGTCTATCAGGAATGTTATTTCTGTTTTTTGTTTTCTATGATTACATTTTAGAATATTCGGTTTCATCTAGTGATCTTGAATATTCTGTAAGCCTACGAAAAGGCGGTTGCAATATTACTATTCAGCCAAAAGATACAAAGGCTGCCCTGGAAAAGACAATGACAGTTTTTTTTGGAATTTTACGTTAGTTTACAGATAGACATTAAAAATCGTTACCCCATTTCCTTTGATGGAAGGGTAAAGAAAGCAGGCTTTTAAATAAACTGGCAAAAGAAGGAATCGCTGAGTAAAAAGTGATTTTGTTTAAGTAGTGAGAGCCAGGCTCTTTTCTAACAAACATTGAATGGAAACAATGATTTTAGATTTTCGCCACCCGTTAAATAATTTTCAATGGGAATCTATACTGGCCTGATACTTTGCAAATAAATTCATTGATTTTTTCAGGCATAAAAAAAGTGACTGATGTTTTGCCAGCCACTATGTTAGAAATGATTCAATGCAATTGCTATAGCTTAACCAGCTTTATCACAATGCGTTCATCACCTTGAACCAGTTCTGCCATGTAGATACCTTTGCTGTAAAACTGACCTATTTGGAAAATGTCATTGGCAGTAAAATCGGATCTCGTTTCAACCAATCTTCCCAATTGGTTGTATACCTGAAGTGTAAGTTTTTTACTGCTATTGCTGCTGGTTTGTAGTCTAAAATAATTGCGGGAAGGATTGGTAAATACTTTTACCTTCATTTTCTTTTTATTAATTGAACAACAATGACTGTAGCAATATTTAAAGAAAGCCTGACAGGCAATGAACCGCCGCCGGATACATCCATTTATTTAAAAGCTTTATGGTATGATGCAAAGAGCAATTGGGACAAAGCTCACACATTGATACAGGATTTGCCGGATGCAAATGCAGCCTGGATTCATGCCTATTTGCATCGCAAGGAAGGTGATCACTTTAATGCAGATTACTGGTATCGTCGTGCAGGCAAAAGCAGGCCGGCTCTTTCATTGGCAGAAGAATGGGAGGCCATGGTAGTGTCGTTTTTGTAAATAGACAATGCAGTTGATAACATTATAATGCTTTAGATTTATCCCTGCTTTTTTACAGTTGTATAGCCGATCCCTTCAATTTTTTACTGGATATTGTATCACGTGTGTATCGGGATCACACCGTTATATTCAAAATTACCCTGGCTAATAGAATGTTTCAACTTTTGTAGTACGGATGCGTTAAAAAGGAGTAAACCCTTTCGATAATTTGAAATGCACCTCTCAAAATATTACCTTTAATCTTTTTAATAAAATACTTTCCAATGAAACGATACTCCACCCCTATAGCGCTGGCCTTTTTTATTCACGGAACGGCTTTAGCGCAATCCGTTAAAGACACCATTTGCATTTTACAAATGAATGATGTGTATGAAATTGGTCCGCTCAACCAGGGTAAAGACGGCGGCATGGCAAAGGTGGCAACATTGGTAAAGCAGGAGGAAGCCAGGTACCAGACTTTTGTAATACTGGCGGGAGATTTTGTAAGTCCGTCGGTAATTGGTACTACAAAAATTGATGGCCAACGGGTGTATGGCCGCCACATGGTAGATATGATGAATAAGGTGGGTGTTGACCTGGTGGTATTCGGCAATCACGAATTTGATATACCCGAAAAGGATCTGCAGGATCGCATCAACGAATCGCAGTTTGCGTGGCTTAGTAGTGATGTGCAGCACAAAAATAGTGATGGAACTATAACGCCTTTTTACAGAACCCGCCCTGACTCGGTTGCTTTCCCTACGAGCTTTATTGTCTCCTCTAAAAATCAGCAATTTAACGTTGGAATAGTCAATGCTACCATCCAGTCCAATCAGCAACCTTGGGTAGTTTACCAGGATCAGTTACAGTCCGTAAAGAAGGCATATCAGCAAGTGAAAAGACAATCGGATGTTGTAATCGGCCTTACCCATTTATCATTGGATGAGGATAAAAAAGTTGCAAGAAAGATAAAGCATATCCGGTTGATTATGGGTGGGCATGAACACCAGCACAACTATGTATCGGTTCGGAGAGGAGATATTGCTAAGGCGGATGCCAATGCCAAAAGCATGTATCGCCACCTCATATTCAGAGACGGGAAACGGGGCAAAATAAAAATCATTTCAGACCTGATTTATTTAGATTCAACCGTAGTACCCGATCCGGAAATAGCAACCGCTGTAAAAGTATGGGAAGACAAAGCATATGCAGCTTTCAGGGCGACTGGCCTGGAGCCGAATGCAGTAGTGTATCACACCAGGGAACCCCTCGACGGCACTGAAGCCAACATACGATATAAACAAACCAACCTCGGCATTTTGATTGCACAGTCAATGCAGGCGATAGCACCAAAAGCAGATGCAGCAGTATTTAATAGTGGGTCCATTCGTATAGATGATAAGATTGCCGGTGTAATGACCCAACTTGATGTAATACGCACCCTGCCCTTCGGCGGAAAGTTATGTGAGGTGGAATTAACCGGCACACTATTGAATCAAATGCTTACCACCAGTGATCGTATAAAAGGGCTGGGTGGTTATTTGCAGGTGAGTCCCAACATTACTTTTAACGGAAACAATTGGCAGGTAAACGGCATCGAAATAGTATCATCAAAAACCTACCGGATCATAACGCCGGAATTTCTCTTTTCCGGTGCAGAAAAGGGACTTGAATTTTTAAAGGAAGGCAACCCCGAAATCAAGGTCATCAATCGCTTTACCGACCCAACCGATTTGAGGACCGATATCAGGCTGGCAGTAATAAAGTATTTGGTAGATATTGATGGGAAATAGATCGACTCCCCCAATCCCCCTTCCCTGAATTATCGGGATCTTCCAAAAGAGAAGTTATAAAAAACGCCTTTGGAAATGGAAAGAGTTTTATGTGGAAATAGAGGTGCAATTGTCCATTTCCGTTTAATTGAAATGATTGTATTAAGGCCCTTAAAAGGCGACATAACTTAGCATAGGGTGCAGCCCTATGAAAAAAAATGAAAGACAAACAACCATTCAATCAATATTTTTATAAAAGCAGCACAGAGGGAAATTACGCAACCCTTTCATCCAAATTAACCCCTTTGTTTCTTACTCATACAGCAGGTATTTCTTCATCGTTTGTCTCCATTCATCAGCGACAATAGTTTGTATCAACCCGCCGTTTTTTATTGTCGTAAATGCATCTGGAATGCCCAGTAATTTATCAAGATGTCCTTTGCCCGACGGGTTGGCAACAGTGTGATATAAACGTTCTTTAGTAGCAACAGGGTAACAATGTAAAAGGGTTTTTATTAAATCTATGCCCATTTGCACAGGCCGGAAATCATTTTCACTGGTAACCGTAATCTTAAGTCCGTAACATGTTTCGCCCGCATACAAACCGGTAAGGGGTTTGAAGGTAACGGGTGTGCTACTCATTCCCGGTTGAAGGGTTTCCATAAAAGCCTGTTGCAAAAAAGTTGAATTGATCCAGGGAGCACCAAATATTTCAAAAGGGGTATCAGTACCTCTTCCTTCATTTACGTTAATGCCTTCCAGCAAGCCCATACCCGGATATAGCAATGCCGTACTTTGTTTTTGTATGGCAGGGGAGGTCGGTGTAAAAATAAGTTCGCTGGTGTTGTTTCGCTTCCAGTTTTGCCAGTGAATTACCTCTAGTTCTAACCCATTTATTTTGGTGGCCGCAAAGTACCTCGCCAGTTCACCCAGCGTGCAGCTATGGCGCACCGGTATCTGCCATCTTCCGATAAAGGAAGCGCAGGTTGTTTCATCCAACATTGGGCCTTCGGCTAATTGCAGATTGCCTCCAATTGGATTAGGCCTGTCTAAAATTACCAGCGGAATATCTAATGCAGCGCAGGATTCCATCACATAAGTCATCGTCCACAAATACGTGTAAAACCGGCAGCCCACATCTGGGATATCAAATACAACGAGATCAATATTACGCAGATCGGTTGCTGCCGGAGCCAGTCGATTTCCGTATAGACTGGTTACTGGCAATCCTGTTAGTTGATCAATTGCGTCATCCTGCCAGGCGCCATCTTCACCTGTAGCATTGAGGCCATGTTCGGGCGAAAAAAGTTTTACCAGGTTGAAGCCATTTGCTATTAGGTCGGTCCTTGTAGTAATGCCAGCACCTGTTACGGAGGCATTGTTGCAAACGAGTGCCATCCGTATATCTTTTTTATCACCTGCAAACTGTCTTAGTTGATTGTAACGGAGGTTTTTTGAATGTGCTGCTGGGTTCATGGCAAATGATGGGATGATCGATTGTGCTGTAATAATACAATAAAAAGTACAAAGATATTGTCAGGCACCCTGTTACTTTACCGGTTTAAACGGTGCATAGGATTTCCGTTGCAAGCCCCGTTTAAGTGAGAATAAATTGGCGGCAAAAAACGATATTATGCAATGGATACATTAGTAAGTTCATAATTACTAATCATTGAAAAAAATTACAAGACTAATAACAAAATCATGTTTGCCATTGAAGCTAAATTGAAACACGCTTACCTAGCTTCTAAAAATTATTAAATTATTTATCCCTTATTTTCTACAATTGCATTCTTCATTAAAAGCCATCTATATACAGATGACTTTTAATGATTTTATTTTGAAGTTCGATTATTGATGCACTGCATGGCTGAGTTCCAAACCGACCGAAGTACGGGGCTTAAACCCTATCCATGGTTTTTCGTAGGATTGCTCTGGTATGGACAGGAACTTACCATATTCCAGTTTCTTGAGATGGATACCAATAAATGCTGTAACAAAATGCTGGTTGATATTATTGATGCGTCGTTCATTCCAGGCAGGCTCTGCATAATGATAATATTCATTGAATGCCACACCGGGCTTTAAGGTTTCTGCCGGTGGTGGATTCGGTGCAACATTGTGTCGGGCATTTTGGTAGGTGAGTAAGTAACGGTTGGCATTTATGCTCCCTTTGTAAATGGCCTTGATGCCATCTTCATAACCGGATACATCATCCAGACTGCCTGCGATAAAAAAGGTGGGTGTTTTCAATCCTTTTAAGCCAGTTGAATCCCAAACGCCCAATTTCATTCCCCAGGGAGCAAAGGCTACCACCGCTTTTATTCTTGAATCCTGTGATGCGTTGAATTCGGCATCACCGGTTGAGCGAACATGAATGGCTTTGCTACCGCCAGTCATTTGGGCAAACACGGTGTCGAGCTTTTTGCTGTAGCCTGCACCTGCTGCATTCAGCACACCATATCCACCCATCGAATAGCCGATCAGTGCGGTATTATTAGCATCTGCAAGGCCTGCTAAAAAACTTGTTGATGATGCCTTGCTTAGGTCAGCCATTTGGTTGAGCACAAATAAAATATCCTGTGGGCGGTTCAGCAAAGTGCTTTGAAATGCGGCACGGTCGCCGTAGGTAGATTCTGTATGGTCAACTGCAACAACTACATAGCCCTTGGATGCCAGGTTTTCGGTAAGATAGGTTAACAAAAATCTGTTGCCAGGGTAGCCATGCGAAACAATGATGAGCGGGAATTTACCGTTGGATAAATCCGGTGACGCATTGCGCATAGCCCTGCCAGTTAATACATATGGAATCAACGGCCTTGTTGTGTCATTTAATAAACCAAGTGTAGATTGATAGGTCACCAATTCCGTCTGCTTTTTACCTGCAATCGCCGGATACCAGATTTCCACTTTTAATTGACGGTCGTACAGCGGAGTAGTGCCATTTTTTGATTTTAGGATATCAACTTGTTGGGTGTGGACCAATTCCAGTGTTTGTACGCCCACTTTAAAACGGCCTCTTGCAGACAATTCTGGTGCGTCTGGCAGTGCATCTCCATTGATAAACGAAGCGATATTTTGCTGTGCCAGGCAAATGGTTTCAGAAAAAATAACTGTAATAACAAGCAACAGTTTTTTGGAAGAAAGTAAATTCATAATAGCGGATCGTTCATTTTAATTTTTACAAAATCGTATAAGTCTCTAAAAGGAAAGTTTAAAAGTAGCCAAAATTTATTCACCGATATAAATCTTCGGGGCAGCAATTCAATTTCGACTAATAGCATTTCAAAAAAAAGAAATACAGAGTCATTGTAAACGAGGAAAGGCGGAGCTTTTCAAGTGGCGTGTAAAGGAATTATTTTTATTGTGAGCAGATGGGAATAGAATTGTTTAAGCAATGTCAACTCCGGCAATATTTTATCGTAACTGCTGTCTGTTTTTTGGGTAACTTACAATAGTTAAGGATTTGCACGGACAATAAAAACAGGACAATTTTTATGAAGATCATTCTCCTATCGCTGATGTTTTATTTGATGGTGCCGTTACATGCGGCGGGTCAAAAGGTTGTGTCCATTAAAATAGAAGGTGTTATCAATCCTGTTACGGCCGATTTTATTCACGAAGCGATCTTGAATGCCCAAAGTAAAAAAGCTACCTGCCTGCTCATTCATTTAAATACGCCGGGCGGTTTATTGCAATCTACCAGAGAAATAGTAACCGAATTACTTGAGAGTCCAGTGCCGGTGGTGGTGTATGTATCACCCGAAGGTGCACATGCAGGATCTGCAGGTGTCTTCATCACCATGGCAGCGCATATTGCTGCAATGGCTGAAGCCACCAATATCGGTGCGGCACATCCGGTAAATCTACGGGGCGCCATGGATAGTGTGATGAGTGAAAAGGTTACCAATGATGCGGCCGCTTTTATAAAAAGTATTGCTACCAAAAGAAACCGAAATCTTCAGTGGGCAGAAGATGCCGTAAGAAAGAGCATTTCGGTTACTGCAACGGAAGCCATCCTTAAAAATGTAGTGGACCTGATGGCATTTTCTGATAAGGATCTATTAACACAAATTGATGGAAGGGAAATCAAACTAAATAGCGGGGTTGTAGTACTAAAAACAAAAAATGCGGTGATAGATACCTATCGCATGAGTGCGTTCGATCAGTTTTTGAACATCGTCAGCGATCCTAATATTGCATACCTGATGCTAATGCTTGGTTTCTTCGGCGTTTTATTTGAGTTGTTTAATCCAGGTGCTATTTTACCCGGTATTGTTGGGGTGATTGCATTGGTGCTGGCCTTTTATGCCATGCGTGCATTGCCCATAAATTATGCAGGGCTTGCACTCGTAATTTTTGGCGTGTTGCTGCTTGTGCTGGAGTTGTTTGTTGTGAGCCATGGACTGCTGGCTATTGGCGGTATCGTATCATTGTACCTTGGTTCAATGATGCTGATAAAAGTAAGTTCGCCCCTGGAAGTAGCTGCTATTTCGAAACTATTGATCATCATTACCACTGCATTAATGGGTCTGTTATTTTCATTTGTAATTGGCGCCGGACTAAAGGCACAAAAGCGAAAGGCTGTAACCGGATTGGAAGCAATGACAGGTCTTACCGGAATCGCATTGGAAGCACTTGATCCCAATGGGCAGGTGAAAGTGAAAGGGGAAATATGGAATGCAGCTTCTGTTGCAGGCCATATCGAAAAGGGATCGTCCATTAGGGTCAACGCTGTTAAAAAGCTTGTTTTGTACGTAGAAAAAGTAACCAATTAAAATCAACATATCATGCCACAAATACCCATTTTAACTTTAGTCATTATTTTTTTTGTTATCAGCCTGCTGGCAAGTTCCATTAAAATTCTTCGTGAATATGAGCGGGGCGTTATTTTTAGGTTGGGCAGATTGATCGGCGGCGATGGGATAAAAGGACCGGGTCTCATTTTACTCATTCCGGTGATTGACAGAATGGTAACCGTGAGCTTGCGTACGGTTGTGCTGGATGTGCCTCCGCAGGATATTATCACCAGCGATAACGTTTCAATTAAAGTAAATGCCGTAGTATATTTCAGGGTAGTGGAACCACAAAAGGCGATCGTACAAGTAGAGAATTTTTTATCGGCCACTTCCCAAATTTCTCAAACTACTTTGCGTAGTGTGTTGGGTCAATCAGAACTGGATGACCTGCTTTCGCAACGGGATATCATCAACCACAAACTACAACAGATCATCGATTCGCAAACAGAACCATGGGGTATCAAAGTGTCGAATGTAGAAGTGAAACAAATTGATTTACCACAGGAAATGCAGCGTGCTATGGCCAAGCAGGCTGAAGCAGAAAGAGAGCGTCGTAGCAAGGTTATTTCTGCTGAAGGTGAGTTCCAGGCTTCGCAGCGTTTGGCGGATGCGGCAAAAATACTGGCCTCAGAACCAAGCGCTTTAACCCTGCGCTACCTGCAAACATTAAGAGAAATTGCAACAGAAAATAATTCTACCACAATCTTTCCGGTACCGATAGATTTGTTGACTCCCTTTTTAAACAAAGGTGCCGCCCGTAAAATAAATATGGACGATGTGCTACGTGGTGATTCTTAGAATGGGTTGCCCCATAACCTAACGGATACTTATTCTTTGATAAAATGAACTGATTTTTTTGAACCAATTAAAATTATCAATTTACCTTTTTTTGAAGTTAAATTATATAGGTTATCTGCCGGCAAGCAGGAATAAAAAAATGAAGAATCGTCTAAACGAATAAACAATATAGCCCGCTCTACGGGCTATATTGTTTATAGTACGCAAGTGATAAATCCGGCAATCCTTACCTGTATCATTAAAAACGGAATTACAAACTGGTGTTGTGTAAAGCGTAAAATGAAGTGCCGATTTGTTACCCGATAGAGTCGGGTGCTGGTTTGTCAATGATGAAATATTGACCATCCATACATACCTTAACTTGATTAGTGTTATGTTAAACCTATTCTGACTTGTTGCAAATAAGATTACCAACCTTGGACACGAGTATTGTAACAATCTAATTGCTAAGGTTGGCAACCTTTTATCCGTCAATTCACGCTTAACATAAAACTAGTGAGATTTGCAAATTAAATCCGCTTACAAAAGCCCGATGGACTTGAATATGCATAGCCTTGTGTGAAACCCATGGTTATGCATTGAATTTTTCAACAACCCCAGCGGGGTTGAATATAAAAAGCAACGGTTCAACTCCGTTGTGGTTATCGGAAAACAAAATATGTTGCCCCGGATTTTAATTCAGGCTATTCAAGTTGAACCCTGGCAGGGTTTTAATCAACGATTTTAATCTGTGCAGGACCAGGAATTCTGAAATCAGGCAGTCTGTTTTTTGCTCCCGAAAAATAAAATGTAGCCCGAAACCAATCGGGATGATTATAAATCCTTTTACTAAAAAGGATTCATAACAAAATCATATTTGGCAAAGAACCTGGTCTGCTTGAGATAATCATGCAGGCTTGATATTTTTTTATGTTTCATCCTGAGCGTAGCCCAAGGATTTTATCAAGAAAAAAAAGAAAATAGATTCTAACTATTTCAAAAATCAATTGCCAGGCCTGAAAACAATTAGCCGCCAACTTTATTCACCAACGCTTTTCAATTTGAAACTGACTCCTCCACAGCAGGCTGCCAATCATGATATACTGACGATTAAAAATTGACAACTAACTCCAGCACTTCCTAAAATACCAGCAGCGTGAGCTTAAAATAAATCATTCATTTTAAGGCCACACTGCGGGAGAGATTCAAATCTGTTTGAACGGATAACCAGTTAAATTACAATTTTGTTACGCTATTTTCAGTTACATTGATTGTTTCAACAATACTTGTATTGGCTACAAATGATTTTGAAAAAGATTTTCTTCCCACCACCATTTTAAAATCCAACACCTGGCTGTTATCTGTTTTTTCAATTTTAATAGTTTTTGCGTTTGTACTTCCTGCATAATAAGAAGAATACAATTCACCTTCGTTTTTGTCGGAGATTGAGAATACCGCATTGGCAGTTTTTGGTGCATCCAATGTTACTTTGAAAACAAGGTATTCACCTTCATCACCAATGTATTTTACGTTAAATGCTTCATTGGCATTTACGTTATAACTGGCTTTCAATGTTTGTGCTTGTGTAATATTTGAAAATATTACCAGCGAAGCTGCTGCTACTGCAAGGTTCTTTAAAGTTGTCATTTTTTTAATTTTTAATGGTTTTGAATGATTGTTTTCAGTTTACCGATTGTTGGTAAACGGGTTACATTTTTATGGATTGATTAATAATTACTAACGGTTTCACCAGATTAGAAAAGGGCTGCTATCGGTTAAAAGTGTTGTTTCCTTGATCATCAATAAACCGTATGCGAATCATTATTCAAGTTATAAATTCTGAACGAACTGATAAACGCAGGCGAAATGCCGCCGCTCATTAACGATCAGCCATTGAATCTAAATCTGCAAACTGTTAACTGCTACACCTTCGATTGGCATTTGGGCCGCAACAAAAAACAGAAATGAGAATGTATGAATCTATACTACCTGCGCTTTGCTGAGAATGGGATGAAATGAAATACCTTTCCTTTTACTGTGTTGTACACAAACGGAAATCCTTTGACGACAAGAGTTACAGCAATGCTGTACATTGTAGTTAAACCATTTCAGCGGTTGCTGAAGCGGCAGTTTTTTACAAAAGGATATTGCTTTAACATTACTTCATTCCTTCCATTCTTATTGTCTTCAGCAGGCTACTTTAAGCCATGCCATTCATCTGCTTTAACGCCTGAATATTACCTTCAAACTTATCCATTTTTAGCTTCGGACTTTATCGCGGCTTCATCAATTCTACTTTTTTCTGATGCAATTCAACCCCCGCCAACAAAGACTAAAAGGATCGAATTGCTTCAAAAATAACTTCACTTTAATTGATCAACGTTTTGATACTACAATATGGTGATATCACTTTCAGAAACGGTCGTTGTTTCAATCTTGTTGGTGTTTACTGAAAAAGATTTGGTGTAAGTAGTTTTACCTACTACCAGCTTGAAGTTCAATGCCTGGCCGATTCGTCTTTCAATCTTAATTGTTTTTACCTTGAAATTGGAAGCAAGTTTGGTGGTGTACAATTCACCTTCGTTCCGGTCTTCAATTTGAAATACTGCATTACCGGTAACTCCAGGCTTTACACTCACCTGGAAGGTAAGATAGTCGCCATCACTGCCGATGTATTTTACGGCCATTGGCTCTTCATAATTTACCGAATAACTTGCTTTTACTGCCTGTGCGTTGGTAATATTGGTAAATATTACGATCGACGCTACTGCTACTGCGATGTTTTTTAAAGTTGTCATTTTTCTAATTTTTACTATTAATAAATGGTTGTTTTCTATCCGCTGCTTTTTGCAGCAAACAGGGTAAAATCTTTGTCAGATAGCGGTCTTGATTAAGAGAGCAAACGTTGGGATGAAATTTCTTCGATATGGCTGGCGACGTTAAAAACCCGTTGTAGAGTTTTGCTGTAACAAGATGTAAAACTTTTTAAGATTTTACATTTTAAAAACTTGTACAAGATATTTAGTACGAATACATTTAACAGTTTTTCTCTGTTGATGTTGTAAAGGTAGACCGAAGTTTTATCGGTGATCAACTAATATATAAACCCTTTCTTTATTCTAAAAACAGGGTTTAAATTCTGTAACCCTTGCTAGCATTGGCTTTTAACATTCTTCTGCAATGATGCCCAACGTGTTTTTTGCAGCCCTTGGTAACAATTTGTTTACGTAAGAAGCATGAATATACCTGGTAAAAATAAAAGCGAGTTGCAGAAATTGGCGTACAGTAGATGACCAAACATCTGCTGATTGATCATGCGATTGTATGTAAAGGACTGTGATTCCTCTATAACATCGCAATGACCGCAAAATTGCAATAGCAAACATTTTCGAAATCGCTGACGTTTGTTATTGAATTATTCTTCGCCATGGTTCGTGTGCTTTATGAACCGTAGTAGACGAAACAATAACGAGAGTAGAAAAATTGACATTTCGCTTTAAAATCCCTGTAACCTTTTTAAATAAAAATATATCTTGCGGCGACACAGTTTGGCGTTAGCCCACTTTACTTTTGATATCAAATTAATATGATGCAATCAAAAGACTTCAAATTGCTATCGGCGAAGGCTAAAACAGGCTTGGTAAAAAGCACTTCTACAAAAATATCTTTAGGAGAGTTATTGAGTGAAATAATGTATCCTGAAATAACAGAAGGTAAATTTTATATTGTATATTTTAATAAGGTCTATCTGATTGTATCCAGGCCATGGCAGTAAACGGTGAGAAAACCAATCGATGGATAGCGTTTGGGCAGATGGTTTAAATATCCAGCTAATCTCTTGCTTCACTAAAGATATTTCAGCAGTGAACAAAGCTTTAATGAGACAGGGAAGGTTAAATGCAAAATATTACTTTAAAGATTTGATAGCCGAAAAAACATAAGCTCTATTATATAATCCTGATTTAAAAATGAAATTAGAATCCTGCAAATTTGACTGCCATCTATAACTATTAAAAGAAAGTCTATTTGAAAACAAAGCAAGCATATACAATTAGTTTCAGAATAAATAACAATTAACTGATGAAAATTACTTTAATAGCCGATACACATGGAATGCATGAATTGTTGTGCCTTACAGAAGGCGATATGCTTATTCATGCAGGCGACATTACTGAGTATGGCAGCGTAGAAGAAGTAATGGATTTTATTGGCTGGTTTGCCAAACAGCCATTCAAATACAAAATATTTATTGCTGGTAACCATGACTTATTTTTAGAATCTTGTTCTGCTGTAAAACGAAAAAGATTTATGCCACAAGGTGTAACCTATTTACAAAACTCAAGCATAGAAATAGAAGGATTAAAAATATTCGGTTCGCCTGTAACACCTTATTACCTTGGAATGGCATTTAATAAAAGAGATGGAAAAGAGATAAAAAAATGTTGGGACAAAGTTCCCTTAGATACGAATATTCTGATAACGCATGGCCCGCCAAAAGGCACAATGGACAATGGCTTTGGTTGCGAAAAACTGATGAATAAATTAACAGCGATAAAACCAATCCTTCATGTGTTTGGTCATGTACATGAACAAAACGGAAGCCTGCAACAAACAGAAACCTGTTTTATAAATGCGGCACTGGTAAATTGTTTAGATCCTTTTTTGAACAGACCTTATAGAATAATTGCTAAGCCAATAATAATGGAATTTTAATGATTACTTTGTGTTAAGTTTTAAAGATTAATAGATTTATTAATTTAGTTTTCGAACTGATAAAACAAGTATAAAAATGAATATAAATGAAAAGCTGATTGAATTGTATAATTCAAATCTTAGTGGACTCCAAGCAATTCATGATAAATTTGATGACCAGGTCGATGGTCCTCAGATGATGTATTGCTGGGAGGAAAATTACAAAAATGCAGAAATTAAAATCCTGTTTATTGGTCAAGAACCAAATACATGGATTTATGAATCATGGGCCGAAATTGAAAGACCTTTAGAACGGTACAAAGAATTTGCTTTGGCAACAAATAAAAAAAATGATGAAACGACATTTTGGAAGGGAGTTGTGCAAGTAAATGAAATACTTAATAGAAAACCAGATAATAGATTATGTTTTCTATGGACTAATGTATCAAAATATTCCACAAAAGAAGGAGGAAGAGTAGCAGATAAAGACTTTGATTTCATAAATGAGAACTTTAATGTTTTACAAAGTGAGATAAACATAATAAAACCTGACGTTGTTATATTTTTTTCGGGACCAGACCTTGACGAAAGAATTACGACGCAATTCGAAGGGAAACTAATATTTGAAAAAATACATGACCAGATTCCTTCTCGCCAGTTGGCAAAAATAATTCACAAAAATTTACCCAGGGATACATACAGAGTCTATCATCCTAGTGCTTTACAAAGACAGAAAAAGTGGAATTATCTTCAGCTAATTATTAACCAGATTAAGGATTATAATACTTTACAAATATTAGAATTATTTAAAACTCAAATGCACGAGGTTGCAAAAGAATTAGATTTAATTATAGACAAAAATTCAGAATTCTCCGGGTTGATAAACACAGGGTTTTATTTTTATAAACAAAATTGGAAATATTGTTCAATTGGGTTTGAATTTGAGAAAGGTTGGGCGAGCGATTTTTTTTATGGCATTTGTAGAAAAGATATGGATACTTCAATTCCAGAGAATATAGTAAAGCAAATAAGTAGCCGAAATGGTGATAAGGATGGCGAAACTGAGTTTTGGCCATTGTGGAAATGGCTTCAATCCGAGGATAGAAATTGGACTTATAATACGTTAGATGAAATTAGAAAGGGGGAAACTAAACAAAAAATAAAAAATATCGTAAAAGAAATGATGATAACATTTAAGGATATTGATTTCTAAAATAAACTGTAAATGTCCAAACGTGCCTACATCTCCCGCTACCAAATAATCCTAAAAAAATTAAAAGTAAAACCATATACGAATTACGAAGGCTTACTAAACCATATTGAAAAGCAAATGGAATATTTGCAAATGCAGGATGACACCTTGAATATGGGTTTTTCTAAACGCACACTGCAACGGGACATAAAAGAAATTCGCAATATTTTCGGTATTACTATTGAATATTCAAAATCTGCAAAGGGTTATTTTATTAGCGGGAACGAAACAGAAAACCTGCATTCACA
>Ga0105044_10003200_pt1 | contig 22422 bp, 13 predicted proteins | sample MAT01_FD_78092 | JGI IMG/M metagenome (GOLD analysis project Ga0105044, IMG submission 78092) | Freshwater microbial communities from Lake Fryxell liftoff mats and glacier meltwater in Antarctica - MAT-01 | ecosystem: Environmental > Aquatic > Freshwater > Ice > Liftoff microbial mat | place...
CGTCTACCCGACACACTATCGCTGCAACACCCGTCGCGACATCACCGACGTCGCCGCCAAGTCCGGCCTCGAGATCGTCGACATCGCATTCATTCGCAGCAACGCGTTGACGGCGAAAGTCGCGCCAGTCGCAGCCATCGAGCTGTTCTGGCTTCGCGCCCTCGAGTCGAACTCACGCGAAAATCTGCGCCCGAATATCATTGGAGTCCTGCGACGGCCCGCGTAATCGCCAGCATCCCCGCGTAGCGGATTCGTCCATCGCAACTGTCTGCGCAGACTCCGACCCGCGCAGAGCAACCGCGGCATCGCCGCGGCATCAGAGCGGCATCACTGCTGCGCGTGCAGACTCCACGTATTCGGGCGCGGGCGACAGTCGCGGGCAGCCACTCCGCTCGAATCACGCATCCCAACGATGGATGACGTGCGGCGCCACAGCGCCGTGCGGTTGCTGACGAAATGCCGATCGAACTCGTAGTGGCGCTTGATGAACGCGCGCAGTGCCACAAAGCCTGCGGTCTCTTCAAGCGTCGGTGACGGGATATCGCCGCGGTTCAGGCCGATCTGCGAACGATCAAAGGTGTCGACGATGTAGGCCGGTGCCGAGCCGGCTAGGCAGGAGATCGTTTCGGTGAAGTACTCGGGTCTCGAAAAACCAGGCGTCGCGAGCGTCAGTGGCGCGATGTGTCGGACGGGCGCGGCGTTGCCCAGAAAGAGGTATATCGCCGGCGGCGCTCCCCAGAGGAACACCCCGTCGCGTGATGCGCCTGAGAGCGCGAGCGTGTCGGCGATACGTCGTGCATAGATGCGCTCCCGCACACCCTCGGAGTAGAGTTGCGTTTGCGCGCGCGCATTGGGCAACACGGCCAGTACACAACCACCAACGACGAGCAGCGTTCGCGCAAACGATCCCCACCCATCGTTGTCTTCCGTCTCGCTTCGCACCGTACGCGTCAGCTGATGCGCCCGTACGGAAAGCAGCTCGCCGAGGAAAATCGCGATCGGCACCAGCAGCATCTGCGCATAGTGCGGGTAGCGTCGCGCGGATGCGGTCGAGAACGCGATCTCGAAAAGCAGCCATGCCGCCAGCAACAGCACCCACGGATCGCGGGCAGCAACACGCAAGGACGACAGGGGAGTCGGTACGGCCAACCTCATTGGCGGCTCTTCGCGACGCGCCATGGCAGCGCGTTCGAGCATGATGACGCCAAAGAACGACACGAAGAGCGACGCAGCCCACACCAGGTTGGACGCCGCAGCGACGAGTCGGCTTTCGCGATTGGTGCCGAGGTAGTTGACCCCCTGCGCGAGCGTGAATTCCATCGCGCCGCGGAATGCTTCGACGCCACCGCTGAAATAAAGCGTGACGAACACCGACGCCGCCGTGCCGACGACCCCACCGAGCACGATCATCGCAGCGTGCATTCGCTGTCCGCGCACGAGCGCCAGCAGACAGACGCCGGCGATGAGGATGCCTGACGCGACATTGTTGGTGCGCATGGCGAACAGCCCGCCGATGGCCAAGCCCCCAATGATCGCAACCGGCACGGTCCGCACGTTCGGGCGCGCCAGCAGATGGTACGCTGCCCACGCGACCACCACTTGCATGGGAAGCGAAAACATCTCCACGGTTGCGGCGCCGTCGAGTACCTGAAAGGTCGACACGGCGCCGACGCCCGCAACGAGCCAGCCATAGCGCGACTTGCCACCGTGGGACGCGAGTACCCCGACTCCAACCCAGGCGAGCGTTTGCGCCAACCACGTGAAGCCCCAGATCGCGCGCCAGTCTGTCGAATCGTGCGCGACCAGCGAGGCCAGCGCGTTTAGCCGGAAGATGCCGGGCGGCTTGTTGTCGGTGCAGTACGCGTAAAGCCGATGCGTTTCCGCCAACACATGACCGCAGTACGCGAAGATCCCGCTGTCCCAGCCGCTGCCCATCAGATGCTGACCTGGCGGCCAGTGCTCGTACTGAAGAAATGCGATCACGGCGCCGAGCAAGGCGACGGTGCACAGAACCGCACTCTGCTTCAGGAGCGCTCTAAGCATGCAGTGGCAGTTGGGGTGTTACGCCGGCGCTTTCGGCAACACCTGCTTCACGGCCGCTTCCAGCTGCGTCGCGATAGTGCGGGAAAGCGCGTCGGCCTTCTTGACGTCAGCGTCATTGTCGCCCATCAAGTTCGCATTGGCCACTCGTGGCAATGGCACCACGATACGAACCAAGGTTTCCTCGGTGCGACCGTACAACGCTGCATCCTTCAGCAGATTCCACTTCACCACGTATTCGCTGGCCTCGAGCCGACCACGCCCCTGATACCAGTAGTAGACCAGTGCGCGGTTGCCCTTGTTTGACAGCAACACCCGATTCATGCTCGCGCCAGACGTTCCACTGGGCGCGGGAATGCGATCGCTGGTGTGGATCTCCCAGCCAGCGCCCGGCAGACAGTTCTTGGGCGAGTGGATCGCCTTCCCCTGCACCTGTCGATCGTAATAGGCGACGTAAACCGAGAAGGCGGGGTTGCTGTCGGAGCCGAACGCGCGCATCGAGTAGTCGGTCATCCCGGCGACCTTCCGGTCTTCTTCAGGAACCACGATGTCGCGGCCCTCGAGACCCATGAATCGCGTGGGGATCGCCGACATCGGTTCGGGCGCTTTGATCACGTACTGCTCACGAATCCCGGACACAAGTAACACCCCGAGCAGCATGATCGCGCTGGGGAGAAATCGCTGCACGTTGTTGGTCATACCGGACTCTCGGCGTTGCTGGTGCGAGGACGAAAGAGCGTTGGGAGACGTTCGAACTGCGCAAAGAGCCAGGTGACCGCGCCAGTCAGCAGAAATGCACCGCCGAAGGTGAGCATCCCTTCGCCCGTGTGCATGGCCCCCTTCGCCATGTCCGGCGAGACGAACAGCACCAGAAAGCCCGTGAGAAACACGCGGAAGCCGTTGATCAGGATCGCGATCGGAATGGTCGCCATCACCAGCACGAGGCGGCTCGGCCAGTATTTGAGGAAGAGCGCCCCGAGCAGCACGCCAAGGCTGATCAGCGCCGTCAGTGAGCGAAGACCGCTGCACGCTTCGGCGACGAAGAGCTCCTGACCGGGGAGTCGGATGACGTTTCCGGTCAGCAGGACCGGAATCTTGCGCCACGCCAGCAACGACGCGCCGATCTTGGATGCGGTGAACTGCAAAGGCAACGCAATGGTATTGAGAATCACCTCTGGAATCGGAATCGAGAGCGCGGTCAGCACGAACGGGAGCCACCAATGCAGCAGCTGTCGAATGCCACCGTACCAGACGACCATGCCGGCCAGCGCCATCAGCATCGATCCGCGCATGACAAACAGCTCGGCGGCAAGATCGGCGGCGTAGCGCGAGACAACGGCAAAAAGCAGGATGGACATTCCAAGCACGGGTTGCGGCTTGGCGTTCTTCACGATCCCGCTTTTGTAGGCGAACCAGATGGAAAGTGGCGCCAGCAGGAGTCCGTGGCCCGAGTTCGGATCGTTCCACCACGCGTCGAACATCAGCGTGGCGGGTTTGGCGAAGAGGAGCACAAACATCATGCCGGTCAGCGCATATCCGGCCAGTTCAATCGGAGCGAGGCGCCTCAACGATGCGAGGAGGTCGTTCGGCGCCAGGCTGGAGGTGGTTGGTGCGGGAATTGTCATAGTGTCTTCAGTGGGAGGCACGCCAAGGACGCTTGGCAGGCCAGAGCTGTCACGCACACGGCAGAAAATGACGGCCTGTCCCTAGCGCCGCGTCAACGCTACCCCGCCGCAAGCATCGCGGTCCAGCGCGAGCCGAGTGCTTGGTGGCCGGCGCGGGCGGAGTAATCGGCGAGTTGATCGGGGAGCAGCTTGCCGACTCCGAAATATGCTGCCTCGGGGCGCCAGAAGTACCACCCGCTCACGCTTGCGCCCGGGAACATCGCGTAGCTCTCGGTCAGGGCGATGCCCGCGCGCGACTCCGCGTCGGTCAGGGCAAAGAGGGTCCCCTTCTCGCTGTGATCCGGGCACGCCGGGTACCCGGGCGCCGGGCGGATGCCCTGATACTTCTCCTGAACCAGTGCGGCGTTGTCCAGCGCCTCGCTGGCCGCATACCCCCAGAACTCGGTGCGCACGCGCTGGTGGAGGCGTTCGGCGAACGCTTCGGCCAGACGGTCGGCCAAGGCCTTGGCCATGATCGAGTTGTAGTCGTCGTGATCTGCTTCGAATTCGGCGACCAGCGACTCGAGCCCGTGGCCGGTGGTGACCGCAAATGCGCCTACATAGTCGACCACCCCGCTTTCGCGCGGCGCGACGAAGTCGGCGAGACAGGAGTTCGGGCGGCCGTCACCCTTTTTGTCGATCTGCTGGCGAAGCATATGCAGCGTGGCGATCACGGTGCTCCGCGACTCGTCCGAATAGACCTCGATGTCGTCGCCGACCGCATTGGCCGGCCAGAAGCCAAAGCTCGCGCGCGCCTCCACGCGCTGCTCCCGCACCATGCGATCGAGGAGTGCGCGCGCGTCCGCGTAGAGCGTGCGCGCGGTCTCGCCGACCAGCGGATCGGTCAGGATGGCCGGATAGTGCCCGGCGAGCTCCCACGTCTGGAAGAACGGCGTCCAGTCGATGAAGGGAACCAGATCCTCGAGCGGGTATGCCAGGAGCGTGCGGGGCCCAGTGAATGTCGGGACAGGCACCGGGATGGTGAGATCGATCTTGGTCTTGTTCAGGCGCGCCGCGTCGAGTGACACGAGACGTTCGGCACCGCCGCGAGCCGCGCGGGCCACCCGAATATTCTCGTACTCACGGCGAACGTCCGCGACAAAGGCCGGACTGCGCTCGTCGCTTAAAAGCGAGCTGGTGACACCCACCGCGCGCGAGGCATCGAGCACGTGCACGACCGCACCCGAGTACGCGGGCTCGATGCGCAGTGCGGTGTGTGCTTTGCTGGTGGTTGCCCCGCCAATGAGCAACGGGATGGTGAACCCCTGGCGCTCCATCTCGCTCGCGACAAACGCCATCTCATCGAGCGATGGCGTAATGAGCCCGGACAGACCAATCACGTCGGCGTTCACTTCGCGCGCCTTGTCGAGAATGGCCGCGCAGGAAACCATGACGCCCATGTCCACGACTTCGTAGCCGTTACACTGCAGCACCACGCCGACAATGTTCTTGCCGATGTCGTGCACATCGCCTTTCACCGTGGCCATGAGCACGCGACCGGCGGCTTTGCTGTTCGCCGTCTTCGCCGCTTCAATGTACGGAATGAGATGCGCGACCGCTTTTTTCATGACGCGGGCGCTCTTCACCACCTGCGGCAGAAACAGCTTCCCCTCGCCGAACAAGTCGCCCACGACATTCATGCCGCGCATCAGCGGCCCTTCGATCACATCGATCGGTTGCGTCGCTTCGAGTCGCGCCGCTTCGGTGTCTTCGACGACGAAGGCGTCGATGCCGTGTACGAGCGCATGCGTGAGTCGTTCGTCGACGGGGCGGCTGCGCCAGGCCAGATCTTCAACCGCTTTCGCGACCATCCCTTTCAACCCGTCGGCAACTTCGAGCAGCCGCTCGGTCGAATCGGCCCGACGATTGAGCACCACATCTTCCACGCGCTCCCGCAGATCGGCGGGAATGTCTTCGTACGGCACCAGCTGACCAGCGTTGACGATGCCCATATCCATGCCGGCGCGAATGGCGTGGTACAGGAAGACAGCATGCATCGCTTCGCGCAGCGGATTGTTGCCGCGGAACGAGAACGACATGTTGCTCACGCCACCGGAGATCTTGGCGTGCGGCAACGTGCGCTTGATCTCGCGCGTGGCCTCGAAGTACGCGACGGCATAGCCCGAATGCTCTTCGATGCCCGTCCCGATGGCGAAGATGTTCGGATCGAAGATGATGTCCTGCGGCGGGAAGCCCACGCGCTCCGTGAGCAGCGTATACGCGCGCGTACAAATGGCGACTTTGCGTTCGGCACTGTCGGCCTGCCCCTGCTCGTCAAACGCCATGACGATCACCGCAGCACCATACCGACGGACCAGCGTGGCCTGTCGCAGAAACTCGCCTTCCCCTTCCTTGAGCGAGATCGAGTTGACGACGCCTTTACCCTGCAGGCACTTGAGCCCGGCCTCGATCACATTCCACTTGCTCGAGTCGACCATGATCGGAACGCGCGCGATATCGGGCTCTGCGGCCACGAGATTGAGGAAGGTGGTCATCGCATGCACCGCGTCCAGCAGACCTTCGTCCATGTTCACATCGATGATCTGGGCGCCGCTCTCGACCTGCTGTCGCGCCACCACCAGCGCTTCGTTGTAGTCGCCATTGAGGATGAGCTTCGCGAAGCGCGCCGATCCCGTGACGTTGGTGCGTTCGCCAACGTTCACGAAATTGGTGTCGGGGCCCACGACCATGGGCTCGAGCCCGGCCAGCCGGAGCAGCGGCGCCACGTCGGGAATGCGACGCGGTACCACGCCATTTACCGCTTCGGCAATGGCCTTGATGTGCGCCGGTGTCGTGCCGCAGCAGCCGCCAACGATATTCAGCAGCCCGCTCTTGGCCCATTCGGCGATGTGCGCCGCCATGGTCTCGGGCGTTTCGTCGTACCCACCGATGTCGTTCGGCAGCCCGGCGTTGGGGTGCGCGCTCACCATCGTGTCCGCGATGCGGGAGAGCTCCTGCACATACCCGCGCAGTTGGGTCGCGCCCAAGGCGCAGTTGAGGCCGATGGAGAGCGGCTTCACATGCGCCATCGACGTCCAGAAGGCCTCCGCGGTCTGCCCCGAAAGCGTGCGACCGCTCGCGTCGGTGATGGTGCCGGAAATCAGCACCGGCAGCCGCATGTCCATGTCGTCGAAGTACTGCTCGATCGCGAACAGCGCCGCCTTGGCGTTCAGCGTATCGAAGATCGTTTCGACCATCAGCAGATCGGCACCGCCATCCACCAGCCCACGCGTTGACTCGTAGTACGCGGTCACGAGCTGATCGAAGGTGACGTTGCGTGCGCCCGGATTTTCGACCTCGGGTGACAGCGATGCCGTCCGATTGGTGGGACCCAACACACCAGCCACGTAACGTGGACGTGACGGATCACGCGCCTCGAAGTCGTCGGCGATGCGTCGGGCGAGCGACGCACCGGCCACGTTCAGTTCGTACGACAGCGCCTCCATCCCATAGTCGGCCATGGAAATCGCGTTCGCATTGAACGTGTTCGTCTCGAGGATGTCCGCGCCGGCTTCGAGATACTGTGCGTGAATGGTACCGACGATCTCCGCCTGCGTGATCACCAGCAGATCGTTGTTCCCCTTCAGGTCTCGCGGCCACTCGGCAAAACGGACACCGCGATAGTCGGCCTCGCCTAGCCGATAAGTCTGCAACATGGTGCCCATGGCACCATCGAGCAGCAGAATGCGCTCCGCAAGCAGTTGCGGGAGTCGGGCGAGCCGGGTTGTACGGGATGGAACGATCGTCATCGAGAAAACTAGGCTCCAAGGATTGCGGCAACGGCCATATTATATATCTCGTAGTTTAGCCAGTTGATCGTGCGCCTGCCCGGTATTGGGCGATGAGGTCGCGCGGGCCTTATGCTCCCTGACCCTGTTTCTCCCACGACATGTGCGGCATCGCCGGGATTGTCCGGTATCGGTCAGCGATCGATCAATCGCTCTTGGTCCGACAGCGCGATACCATGGCCCATCGTGGCCCCGATTCGAGCGGCATCTGGGAATCGGATGACCACCGCGTCGGGCTTGCCCATCGCCGGCTGTCCATCATCGATCTGACCCCCGGCGGTCACCAGCCGATGCTCGACCCGAACTCCGGGTCGGCAATCACCTTCAACGGTGAGATCTACAACTACGTCGAACTGCGGGAACGGCTGCGCCAGCGCGGCCATTCGTTCCGGTCACAGTCGGACACCGAAGTCATCCTCGCCGCGTACCGCGAGTGGGGCGTTGAATGCGTGAAAGAGCTGAACGGCATGTTCGCCTTCGCGCTGTACGATCCGAACAAGGCCACGGTGCTGCTGGCCCGTGACCGGGCGGGCGAGAAACCGCTCTTCTACCGCAAAACGGACAAAGACTTCGCGTTTGCCAGCGAAGTGAAGGCGCTGCTCGAGGACCCGTCCGTGCCGCGACGTGCGCGCGCGTCGTCGATCAACGAATATTTCGCGTTTGGCTACGTGACCGGCGAGAACACGATGTTCGACGGGATCTATCGGGTGCCTGCGGCCGGTCGCGTGGTCGTCGACATGGCGAGCGGGACCACCGCGCATGACACGTACTGGACCCTGCCGGTGCCCACGGCGGCCACCATCGCCGCGGGCGAACGTCCCCTGAGCGAGATCGTGGATGAGCTCCACACGCTGCTCAAGGACTCCGTCCGTCGACAGCTGGTGGCCGACGTGTCGGTGGGGGTGATGCTGAGCGGCGGCGTCGACTCGAGTCTGGTCACCGCCATCGCCGCCGAAGTCAGTCCGTCCAAGGTGAAGACGTTCACCGCGCGCTTCGAGGGGCATCAAGGTTTCGACGAAGGCCCGTATGCGCGCATGGTCGCTGAGCATCTGGGCACCGAGCACATCGAACTCCCCACCCCGCCGGCGAGCGCGGAACTCCTGGTCGAACTGGCGCGTCAATTCGATGATCCGATCGCCGATTCATCAATGATCCCGACGTGCCTCATTTCGCGCGAGATTCGCAAGCACGCCACGGTCGCCATCGGTGGGGATGGCGGCGACGAGCTGTTTGGTGGGTACAAGCGCTACCCGGCGCTGATCGCGCAGGAGCGTCTGCGCGCATCGGTTCCGTCCCCGTTGCTGAAACTGCTGCCGAGCGTCTTTCGGGTGTTGCCGAAGCGCATGCCGGGCCGTGGGACAGCAGCGGCGCTCGCCGGTGCCGCTGGCGCGGGAGTGCAGTATGCCGGGTTGATGTTCCGCGCCGATGAACGGGTGGCGCTCAGCCCAGTCATTCAGGCAATGAATACGACCGATCTGCATCGTCCGGAGTTGCTTCGCACCAATATGGCGACCGAACGGTCCACGATGTTGCAGCGTGCGACCGCGATCGATTTCGGGAGCTACATGGTGGACGATGTGCTCGTCAAAGTGGATCGGGCGAGCATGCTTGCTTCGCTGGAAGTTCGTGCACCGTTTCTGGACCCGCAGCTCATTGAATTCGCATTCACGGGTGTCCCCGACCGCTTCCGTGCAACGCGCCACGACCGCAAAGTGGTGTTGCGCGCTCTTGGCGCGCGCCTCTTGCCGCCCGCGTTGGATCTCACGCGCAAACAAGGGTTCACGATTCCGATGGATGCCTGGATGCGCGGCGCCTGGGCGCCGCTATTGAACGATCGCGCGACGTCGCAGGGGATGCTCGTGTCCTCATCCGCGCTCAGCAGTCTCACCGCCCGGTTGCAGAACGGCGAAGCGTTGGGAGAACGCCTCTTCTCGATGCTCTTTCTGCGACTCTGGGAGAAGGAATACCGCATTCAGGACGTGGTGCAGTGACCGATACCATGAACGACGTCGTCGACTCGCCTGCCGCGCCGCGTGCGCGCCAGCAGTTCCTCGATCGGCTGCTCGATCCCGAACAGGTGGTGATGTTCGACGGCGCAATGGGCACGATGCTTTACGCGCGCGGCGTCTTCATCAATCAATGCTACGACGAACTCGTACTGCGTTCGCCCGATCTCATTCGCGAGATCCATTCGGCGTATGTGCAGGCCGGTGCGGAGGTCGTCGAGAGCAACTCCTTTGGCGCGAACCGCACGAAGCTCGTGCAGTACGGGCTCGAGGGTCAGGTTGCGGCCATCAACAGGCGCGCGGCGGAATTGGCGCGGGAAGCTGCGGGTGACGATCGACTTGTTGCCGGCTCCGTGGGTCCGCTTGGCGTGCGCCTCGAGCCCTATGGCGCGCTCGGACGCGATGAAGCCCGCGCGATCTTTGCCGAGCAGATGACGGCACTGCGCGACGGCGGCGCGGACCTCTTTCTGCTGGAGACGTTCGCCGACCTCGAAGAGATCGAGCAGGCAATTCTTGCGGCGCGTGATGTCGACGCCGGCATGCCGATTGTCGCGCAGGCCACGATCGGGCCTGAGCTGCGCACTGCGTACGGCGCCAGCCCCGAAGACATAGCCCGTGCACTCGATCGATGGGGCGTCGACATCATCGGACTCAATTGCTCCGTTGGTCCGCAGACCATTCTCGAAGCGATTGAACGCATGACGGCCGTGACGCAGCGCAAGTTGTCCGCGCAGCCCAACGCCGGTATGCCGCGTGATGTGGGAGGCCGCTCAATGTACATGGCGAGCCCGGAGTACATGGCTACGTACGCGCGCCACCTCATCCAGGCCGGCGCAAAGATCGTCGGCGGATGCTGCGGCACCACGCCCGAGCACATCCGGGCGATGGTTGAAGGCGTGCGGCCGCTCGCGCCACGTCATCGTACAACCGCGACAGTGTCACGGGTCGTTGTTGGCGCGACGGCGGAAGCCGTCGTTGGAGTCGACCCGATCCCCATGGCTCTGCGCTCACGCTTTGGTGCCAAACTCGCCCAAGGAAAGTTCGTCACCTCCGTGGAAATCGTTCCGCCGCGCGGCGTGGACACCGCAAAACTTGAACGTGATGCGGCAACACTGCACAAAGCCGGCGTCGACGCGATCAACGTCCCCGATGGTCCGCGCGCGCAAAGTCGCATGGGGGCAATTGCGACAAGTCTGATCATCGAACGTCAGGGCATCGAAGCAGTTACGCACTATTGCTGTCGCGACCGCAATCTGCTTGGCATGCTCAGCGACCTGCTCGGCGCATCAGCGCTTGGGCTGCGCAACATGCTGCTCATCACCGGCGACCCGCCAAAGATGGGTCCCTACCCCGACGCGACCGCAGTTTTCGATATCGATGCGATCGGGCTGACCAACCTCGTCAGCCAACTCAATCGTGGTCTCGACCCGGGGAAGAACCCCATCGGCGAGCCGACGCGATTTGTCGTGGGCGTGGGCGTGAATCCCGCGGCCATCGATCCGGCGCATGAGCTCAAGCGCTTTCAGTGGAAAGTGGAGGCGGGTGCCGAGTATGCGATCACGCAGCCGGTGTTCGATCCGGCGCAGCTCGAAACGTTTCTCAAGAGCATTGAGTCGCTGCGTATTCCGATCGTCGCCGGCATCTGGCCGCTCGTGTCCGCGCGCAACGCGGAGTTCCTCGCCAATGAAGTGCCGGGAGTAACGGTCCCGCAGGCCGTGCTGGATCGGATGAAGCACGCGAATGCGAAGAGCAAGGAGCATGCACTGGCCGAGGGCATTGCGATCGCCCGCGAGATGCTGGCTCGCGTGCGGGACGCGGTGCAAGGCGTCCAAGTGAGTGCACCGTTCGGCCGCATCGAGCTGGCACTCGAAGTGTTCTCCTGAAAATGCCGCCCGCCGAACCTGACGAATCCTCCTCGGCTGATCGTTCCCGCGAGCTTGATAGTCACCTCGTGCGGGGGATCGCATGGACGGGGATGTCTCGGCTGGCGAGCCAAATGGTGTCGTGGGGCTCGTTTCTCATTGTCGCTCGCATCCTCGCTCCCGGGGATATCGGCGTCACGGCGGCAGCGGCGTCGGTGGTTGGATTTGTTGCGCTCCTCGCCGAGTTCGGCCTCGGATCGGCGATCGTGGCCAAGGTGGAGCTCAAGCCCGAGGAGCTGAGTCAGCTTGCCGGGATCGCGGTGGGCACCGCTGCCCTGGCGTGGTTGATCATCGCCCTGATGGGGTGGCCCGCCGCGCAGATGATGCGCATGTCGGAACTGACGCAAGTTTTGCCGCTGCTCGGGCTCACAGTTGCGCTGTCAACAGTGCTCGCGATCCCCTCCGCGGTGATGCGTCGCAACATGGCATTCCGCGGGCTCTCCAAGCTCGAGATGGGCCGATCCGTCATCGCGGCAATTGCCTCGCTCGGATTGGCCTTGGCGGGTTTTCGTTTCTGGGCTCCGCTGCTGGCCGACCTGCTCTCGAACATCTTCCTGACGGCCGCGCTCTTTCGCGCGACCGGCCTCAAGCTGCGAAAACCGCAGTGGTCGGGAGTGGCGGACGCTATTGCGTTCAGTCGCGAAGTGCTGGTCAGCCGCGCTGCATGGTATGCGTACTCCAACGCCGACTTCATCGTGGTGAGTCGTCAGCTCGGCAAGGCTGCGCTGGGTGACTACTCGATGGCGTGGACGATGATCAACCTGCCGAGCGAGAAGGTCGCCACACTGCTCTTTGCGGTGACGCCCAGCATTCTCGCTCGCGTTCGCGACGACCTGGTCGAGTTCCGACGGTACGTGCTGCTGCTGTTCGAGTCGCTTGGCATGGTGCTCATGCCCACGGCGGCCGGGATCGGTCTTGTTGCGGCCGATGGGGTGCGCGTTGCCCTCGGTGAGAAGTGGGTCAACTCAACACCCCTCATTCAGGCCCTGGCGCTGTTTGCCGTCGTGAAGTCGCTCTCGCCGATGACGTCGCAGATCCTGATTTCGCGTGGCAAGGCCGACGTGGCGCGACGTCAATCGCTGTGGGGACTCGCCATTCTGCCGCCGGCGTTCATCGCGGCGAGTCACTGGGGCGCGCTCGCGGTAGCACTCGTGTGGAGCACCGTCTACCCCTTTCTCGTGCTCTACCAAGTGCATCAGGCCGCACGCGATATCGAGCTCTCGCTGAGCACGATTCTGCGCCGCCTGTCACCCGTGATTCTGAGTACACTCGGGATGGCCGGCGGCGTGCTTGGCGTGCAGACGTTGCTCGAGACTGGTGGCGTGCATCCGGGTGTCCGTCTGGCCGTCTGCATCGCTGTCGGCGGTGCGGTATACCTCTCGCTGCTGTGGGTGCTGGCGCGGGACAGGCTCCGAGTGGCGTACGCATTTATCCGGACGCGGAGTTAGTACTACTGGGCGGCCTACCGACTGCGCGAAGTGCCCGTGCACCTAACACGCGCGTTAAGCAGAGGACGTGCGCGATTGGCAGAGTTCACTGGCCCCGGCAGCGATCAGACGTACGCGGGCGACACCTGTCGCGCAGGCAGCGAGGGCGCGCGGCGTGGCCGCTCAGCGCCGATGCGTTCGATGACGGCAAACTGTCGATCGGGTCGGCCCCATCGACTCATCGACGTTTCTCCAACCTGCCCAAAGCGGTTGGCGAGATCCTGCTCAGGGGCACGGTGCACGTCATCGATGACAATTACAGCGCGAGGCGCTAGCATGCGCAGCACGTGTGACGATGCACCTGAGCGGCCCCCACGGGTGTCGCCCGTCGGGCCATCGCAGATGAACAGGTCAACGCGTTCGATGTCATCGAGCGCTGATGCGTCGTACCAGTCCGACGACTCCCCGTGAACGAGTGGCGCATACCGCATCTCGACGCTGCGAATGCGCAAGCGTTTGAGCGTGTTCACCATCAGCCCATGCCACGCGCGATCTGCTTCGAGCGCAACGACTCGACTGCCGCGTGCTTCCGCGATGATGCCCATGACGATCGTGCTCACGCCCGAGCCACACTCGAGCATCGTCCGCGCTGACTGTCGCGTCGCAAACGCTGCGACCATGTTCAGCATCTCGATGGTCGCGCACCATTGCGGGTTGTTCCAACCGAGCCACAGCTCGGCCAAACCCTCTTCATCCACGCGTCCCCGCGACGCGGATAAGCGGAGTCTCCTCACGCCATCGCTCAGCAGCACGCTCATCATCGTCGACTTCAAAAGCTGTTTCACTCGGCACACCGGTATTGGAGTTTGATGAAGTCCGAGCGGTGACCACTCGTCGTCGTTGTGATCATCAGCAAGATCGTGACCACTTGCTGACGCCGCGCAACGGTAGTCCAAGACCCCCATCGGACACCTACCATACCGGACCGTGCGAGACGTGTGCGTCAGGTCACGGTTGGACAACATGCACCAGCTTCGTGATAACGGTTGGTGCGCGACTACTGCACGCGAACGATCGCTACGCGAAGCGTGCCGGGCGGGACGGCGGCACCGTTCTCGCCGCGCAACTCCAGTAACTGACTGCCGAGCTGATCGCCGTCAAAGCTGAAGTAGCTGCTGGAAAATGCGCGTAGTCGTGAGACCGCAAGCGTGAACGATCCGAAACTCATCGACCGGGCCTTGAGTGGAGCCGCAAGAAAGCTTGTCGGATAGGTCGCCGAAAGTCCGCCGTTCACGTCGGCCATGTTCCAGCTTGGGAACGAGAGTTGGGCGCGCTTTGGTGTGAAGCCCGCAACGTCATCGACCGCGTTGGCGAGGGCCCAATCGGCGAGCATCTCGACCGCGGGACGGCCAGTGAGCTGCGCGAGATTGGCGAGTCCGGTCGAGGCGCCGCCACGCACCAGCTCCTTGAGCCACTTGGATTCGTCGGTGGCGTACTGATCGACGGCCCAGCGTACGAGTGACCATCCGCTGGCGTAATAGGTGAAATCACCGCTTGCGGCGGCACCGATCGGCGTGAGGGTGTCGACGCCGCGCATGTACTGCTGCAGCACGGAGAAGTGCTTCCACATCATGAGTGGACGATCGTCACACTGATACACTTCGCAACGCACCGTGGTCGAGAAGCCAACGTTCCCTTTCCACGTACCACCGTTTGTAAATGTGCGCGAATACAGCTCTTCGGCGATACGCGCCGTGGACTCTTCAAGCCACGCTTCTTCGAGTGGCGTGTTGCGGGCAAAGCGTTCGGCGAATGCGGCGAGATGCTTGGCTTCGTGCATGACCGTGCTGCGCATGGTGCGACGCCAATCGGTGGCCGATTCTGACGCGGTGGCAACGCGCGCGTAAAAAACTTCGTCTTCGTTGCTGCCGGCGTAGGTGCCCTTTGCGTAGAAGTTGCAGGCCGTCACGTACCCCGCGATGCCGGGGAGCGAGTCGTTCACGAATCGCGTGAAGAGCATCGTCACGCGCCCGTCGCCCTCCATCGTTGCATCCATCGCCAGCGGGTCACCCATGCGATTGACGAGCAGCGGATACTGCACCTTGTCGAACTCGTCGCCGATCTGGCGATACTGCGCATCGAGCTGTCCAGCCCGCGGGGCTGCGAGATCTTCGAGCACAACCGACTTGGTCCCCGAATACACGACACGCGCCTTGACGTCGCGCCCGGTGCTGCAGCTGCTGTACAACGCTTTGACGGTGAGCGTATCGCCCACCCTTGCGACCGCGCGCGTTGTGGCGAGTCCGCGTGACGCGCGCATGGAGCCGAGTGCCTGCCAGGTCGGAGTCGGTGAACCGACACGATTGCTCAGCGCGCGCTGCGCTTCGAGGAAATCGTCGTGGCGTCCTTCTGCCATGTTCTCTTCGGTCGACTCCATCGGCATAGCGGTGCCACCAGACACGGCGCCGACCATCGCCGGATTCAACAACGCACCCGGCAATGGCGCCCGCGCCACCGCCGTTTGGCCTGCAAGAGCGCCCGTGCCAGCACCGCGTAATTCAAAGCCCGATGTTGCAGCGGCAGTGACGCTGGTGTTGATGACGGCGACGATATACCTGGCGTGTGGCGCGCCTGAAGGCGCGACGATTTCAGTGCAACGCACTTGGTCGGCTTCGAGCGCACTCGCCGACTCTCCACGAGCGAGGGCTAGCCGCGTTGCGACGCGAAGTGGGACCGCTTTCTGACTCACCGCCGAAGCAATCGTGAGCCTGAGCGTCTGCGTTCCCGCCGCCTGACAGGGCACGGCTCCGACTGGAAGAATCGCGTCGATTCGCGTGGGTGTGGCCTTGATGACCGTTGCTTTGGCACCGGCGATCGTGACATCGACGGCCTCGCTCAACCAGGCGAAGTTCTGTCCAATAATGCTGATCGCAGCACCGGCGACGACGGTGTCCTGCACAATCCGCGTGATCGATGGCGCGGCCGGGTCGACCGTGACGGTCACACGAGCGACTGCCGTGTCGACCGTTGCCTTGATAGTGGCGACACCCTTTGCGCGCGCCGTGACTGCAGTCGCAGAGAGCGTGACAGCCTCGTTGCCGGATTCGACCGTGAACACGGGCGTCATGGCTACTGCATTGCCAAACCGGTCAACCGCGCTCGATTCGAGACGGATGGTGTCGCCGATTATTGTCGCACGAGGTGTGTTGGTGGTGAAGCGTATGGATGCGGCGCGATCTGCCGTTGCCGTTGCGCTGAAGACGACCGGTGCAAGTCCGGGCACCGTTGCCGTGAGTGTCTGCGCGCCTGCGGTTGGTCCGAGTGTCCAACGCGTGGACGTGGCGCCGTTTGCGTCGGTCAGCGAGCCGAGTTCGGAGACGGAGCCGCGGTGATCTGCAGACCATGTGACGCGCACGCCCCGTGCGGGCTTGCCGTCGTTCCCAGTGACCGTCAACCGAATGGGTGCAGCGAGCGCGGTTCCGACCGTTGCCGTCGCAGCAGCGAGTCCGGCCGCCGATGCGCCCGTCGGCGATACGGGGGCCGTTGCATCGCCTCCGTTGCATGCTTGCAGCAGCGTCACGCCACATGCCGTCACCACACCGGCACGCGTCGCACGCCCCTTTGAGGCCGCACCGACGTAACTCGCGATGTGGGAAGCGATTCGAAGCATGGGGGCGACCGTCACGGGGTGAGTTCAAAGCTGCACACACCCGGCTAGGAAGCAAGTCGCGTGCCGAACTCAACCATTCAACGAGCGCCCCCAACAGCAGACCGTCCACGCCTGGGACGCGGATTTCGCCGTGCTGTTCGTAGATTGCGGAGTATACGTCGGCCGAGCCGCCGACTCCCTCTCGTTCCCCTGTCGCTGCAGCTCATGACCATCGCCTCCGACGACGCCCGCCCGCCGCTCACCCTGCTGTCTGAGGAAGAAGAGCTCTTCCGCACGGCCGTCGCCGATCTCGCGGCCACAGAAGTCCATCCGCGAGTTCGCGCGATGGAAGAAGCCGGCACGCTCGATTCTGCCCTGACGGCCAAGTTTGTCGAACTGGGCCTCATGGGTATTGAAGTGCCCGAGGAGTACGGCGGCGCCGGCGGCACCTTGATGATGGTTACGCTCGCGGTCGAAGCGCTGAGCAAGGTGGACGCGGCCGCCGCGATTCAGGTCGACGTGCAGAACACGCTCGTGAACTATCCGCTCAATCGGTACGGGACGGCCGAGCAGAAGCAACGCTTTCTCACCCGGCTGACGTCAGGTGCGATCGGCGCATATGCGCTCTCAGAGCCGGGTTCCGGATCGGACGCGTTTGGACTTGCAACGCGCGCCGAGAAATCGGCGGATGGATGGACCTTGAACGGTGCGAAGGCATGGATCACCAACGGTGGCGAAGCCGAGATTTTCGTCGTGTTTGCGAATGTGAATCCCGACGCAGGTTACAAGGGGATCACGGCGTTCATCGTTGAGCGCGGAATGCCGGGGTTCACCATCGGTCGCAAGGAAGACAAGCTTGGCATCCGCGCATCGAGCACAACGGCGCTTCACTTTGACAACACGATCGTGCCCGACGCAAATGTGCTTGGACAGATCGGCGTGGGCTACAAGGTCGCGATCGACACGTTGAACAAGGGGCGCATCGGCATCGGTGCGCAGATGATCGGCATTGCGCAGGGTGCGCTCGACGCGACAACGGCGCATCTCAAGGAGCGCAAGCAGTTCGGCAAGTCGCTGAGTGAGTTTCAGGGCATTCAGTTCCAGATCGCGCAGGTGGCGACCGAACTCGAAGCGGCGCGTCTGTTGGTGTACAACGCCGCACGACTGGATGACGCCGGGCACGATATCGCGCGTCAAGGCGCGATGGCCAAGCTGTACTCATCGCAAATGTGTGAACGGATGACGTCGTTGTGCGTGGAGCTGTTCGGTGGATACGGCTACACCCGCGAGTATCCGGTCGAAAAGTTCTATCGCGATGCGAAGATCGGCACGATTTACGAGGGCACCAGCAATATGCAGCTGCAAACGATTGCCAAAGCGGTACTCAGGTAGTCGGGAAACTTCCCAGTTCGGAGTGGTGAGTTTGAGTCGTGGGTTATGAGTGTGCGTCGAGTGGGTGCGATGTTCGCGGTGTCGATAAGCATCGTACTCATTGCGGTTGCGACACTGACCCCGGGCGCTACCAATGGCGGGAGCGCAGCGCATTGGCAGTTCACGGTCGGTGCAACGCCGCTGACCGATGCGTGCAGCAACGTGCTGTTGTTTGTGCCCTTGGGCGCCGCGCTGGCGTCCCTCGGTTGGCGTGTACGCGTTGCAGCGAGTGTGGGCGTCCTCCTGTCGGTGGTGATCGAAGTGCTGCAATCGGCCGGACATCCGGTTGGGCGGTACGCGACGTATGCCGACCTGATTGCCAATAGCGTCGGTGCCATTGGCGGCGCGCTGGTCGTAAATGCGAGACTCCGATGGCTGCACCCGAATGCGCGCAATGCGCAGCGCTTGGCGTACGGTTGGAGCGCGATGGTGGTTCTGCTGGTGATGGTGACCTCCTGGCTGCTGTCGCCGATCCATCCCTATGGCGCTGACGCCTCGTTGCCGACGTTGAGTAGGCTGGAGAACGCGCCCGGTTATCCGTGGTTTTCGGGGACGGTGCTGCATGCGACCCTGTCGGGCGTTGAGCTTGTCCATCACGGCACGGGGCCGGTTCGGGTTACGGCACCGACTGCAGCCCGCGAGGCCGTCGTGAACGTGATTAGTCGGGACGATCGCCTTTCGTTCGTGCCGGTTCTGTACGTGCATGACGCGCGCGATACCGTTCCCTACCTCTTGCTCGGACAGCTCGGCGACGATGCGGTGCTCCGATCGCCGCGCCATGGTGATGCGTTGGGACTGCGAATGCCGCAGCTGGTGGTTCGCGGCGCATTTGCGAGTGGCCCGATGGCGAGTGGCCCGGTGGCGAGTGGCGGGGTGGCGGCGACCGACCGGGCCCAACGCGAGCTCGTGGTGGCGGTGACCCCGGCGCGGCTTACGATGCGCTTGGCCGGAGCAGATTCGCTGCCGAGGGTGCGTCCAGAGCGACTTGATCTGACGGCGTCCCTTGGCTGGCTCATGACGCAGCCAGTCGTCGGCGACGACGCCACGAGTCGCACGTGGGGCACCGCCGCCTGGTTGCTGCTGCTCGTTGCTCCGGCTTGGTTCTGGGTCGGCCGGAGCGGGGATCGCCGCGCGAGAACCAGCATCGTGGTGCTCGGCGGGATTGCGGGGGTGTTCCTGCTTACGCCGCCAATCTTTGGCGTGGCGTGGCTGCCGATCTGGCAATGGAACGTACTGGTCTTCGGGGCCACCGCCGGCGCCCTCGGCTCGCGATGGCCCCACCCGGCGAATTCGTGACGCTCAAGCCCTTATGTCAGATCGACGGACCGAACGCCGCGGATCGGAGCGCCTTCATTGGAATGGGCCCACCCGCCCGGAACGATCTGAACTACAACCTCGCCTGCGGGGTATCTTTCCCTCCATGTTCGGTCCCTTACTCGGCATTCTCGATCTCGTGATCACTGTGTTGCGCCCAGTGATCTTTGTGGCTGGCGCTCTCACCGCCGTCGGCGCGCTGGTGTCATACAGCGTCCGTACGCGGCGCATCTCGCCGTTCTCGCCTGTCGCACGCTTTGTGCGCGAGCGAGTTGACCCGTGGTTGATCGCGCCCATGGAACGCAAGATTCTGCGCGCCGGGGGAACACCTTACGCTGCTCCATGGTGGACGCTCGCGGCGGTGGTGCTGGGCGGACTGCTGGTCCTCTCCGGGCTCGGATTCCTCCGCGAACAGCTGGGCATCATGGCCTTCGCCACCACGGCCGGCACCGGCGGAATCTTGGTGATGCTGGTGCGCTGGACGTTTGGGATCTTGCAGATCGCGCTCTTTGCCCGCGTCATCGCCTCGTGGGTGGGTGGGTCCGCCTACTCCAAATGGTGGCGGTGGGCGTTCGTCATCACCGAACCGATCCTCGCCCCGTTGCGCAGAGTCATTCCAACGATCGGCATGATAGACATCACGGTCATCGTGGCGTACTTCGGACTCCAGTTGCTGGAGTCGCTGATTCTCTCGGCGCTCTGAAAACTGCAAACAGCGGCCGCAAATTTCGCGAATTGGTCCGGAGTGGGATTCAAGCGCCAGTGCGGACCATTCGCTTGAAAGTTGGTTTGGGGCCGAAGTTCAGGATCATCCCGAGACATGAGCTGGTTGCTTTGAGGTAGTGAAACAGTTGCGCCTGATGACCGGGTGAGATGGCGGAGCCGGCTTTGCATTCAAGGACGATGTGCTCTTCGACCTCCACCCGCTCCAATCCCGCCGCCGCTACGACCCAGATTCGCGAAATTCGCGCAATTCGTGGCCGCTGTTTCTGTTTTAGGACTCCTCAGTCCAGACTGTGCGGCTCATCACGAGCGTCGACTGTCACACTGCAAGAAGTCTGGAACTGCTCACGTGAGCGCGGGTTTACTGAGTGTCGGACCATCCGGTCTGCCGCTCAAACATCGTCTTTCGGAGTTTTCTGATGCGTAAGTTGTCCATGCTGGTCGCTGGTGCTGTGATCGCGTTTGCTGCCCCGACTTCTGCTCAGGCGCAGGAAAAGGACATCGTCGAGACGGCGGTGGCTGCTGGTTCGTTCAAGACGCTCGCCAAGCTCCTCACCGATGCTGGTCTGATCGAGACGCTCAAGGGCCCGGGCCCGTTCACGGTCTTCGCCCCGACCGATGAAGCATTCGCCAAGGTTCCCGCCGCCGCGCTTGCCGCACTCGGCAAGGACAAGGCTGCTCTCAAGGACGTGCTCCTGTACCACGTCGTGTCGGGCAAGGTCATGGCGTCGACCGTCGTGACGATGAACGGCAAGAGCGCGAAGACAGCCGAAGGTCAGGACGTCAAGATCATGGTCATGGACGGCAAGGTGATGGTGAACCAGGCCAACGTCGTCAAGACCGACATCGCTGCGAAGAACGGCGTCATCCACGTGATCGACGCGGTCATCATGCCGCCCGCCAAGAAGTAAGTTCGAAACAAACAGCAGGTGTCGTAGTTCAGCTTTCTAAAACGCCCCCGCCGTTCACTCGGCGGGGGCGTTTTTGTGTCGGTCACCTGAAAAGCGGACACGAATTGCGCGGATTTTGCGAATTGGCACGGAGCCTTTCGCGAAATTCGCGCAATTCGTGGCTGGCAGTTTGTATTTGTTGCACTGCCATGAAGACTTTCCTCGATGTCGACTTCCTGCCCCCGTCCTTGCTCATGCGCATGACGCACCCCCGACCACTCTTATTCGGGCTCACGCTCGCTGGCATGTTGGCGTCGCCAGGTGCAACCAGTCTCCACGCGCAGCGACCGACCGCGCCCGCCGATCTCATCGTCACCAACGCCCGCGTCTACACGGCGGACGAAGGGCGTCCGCTGGCGGAAGCATTCGGCGTGCGAGACGGACGCATCGTCTTTGTCGGGTCGAAGCAGGAAGCGGCCGTGCTCAAGGGCGCGAACACGCGGGTGATTGATGCGGGCGGGCGCACCGTGATCCCCGGGATGGTTGACGCACACGCGCACTTCGGTGGACTCGCGCAGACGCTGCGTGCCGTCGATCTCGTGGGCACGCACAGCTACGACGAAGTCATTGCGCGTGTTGTCGAGCGTGCCAAGACCACGCCCAAGGGGACGTGGATTGACGGGCGGGGCTGGGATCAGAACGCGTGGGGCGACACGCGATTCCCGACACATGAGCGACTCTCGGCCGCTGTACCGGATCATCCGGTTGAACTCACGCGCGTTGACGGACACGCCACACTCGTGAACGCTGCCGCCATGCGCATCTCGTCGCTGACTTCAGCGAGCGTTGATCCGACCGGCGGAAAAATCGAGCGCGACGCCCAACGCAATCCGAGCGGCGTGCTCGTGGACAACGCGAAGGAGTTGGTGAGCCGCAACGTCCCCGACGCCACTCCAGCACAGTTTCGCGCTGCCGTGGTCGAGGCGATCAAGGAGATTCATCGCTGGGGACTGGTTGGCGTGCACGATGCCGGCGCGAGCCGCACTGCCATCGATCTCTACGAAAGCATGGCACGGTCCGGCAATCTGAATCTCCGGCTGTACGTCATGATCTCGGACGACTCATCCGCCATCTCGCACTACCTCGCCCTTGGCCCTCGTTCGGGATTGTACAACGGACAGGTGTGGGTGCGCGCGATCAAGTTGTACGCAGACGGAGCGATGGGTTCGCGCGGTGCGGCACTGCTTGAGCCCTACTCCGACGATCCGAACAACTCGGGGTTGTTGCTGAGCGCACCGACACACATTCGCGAAGTGGCGGAACGTGGACTCAAAGCCGGCTTTCAGGTGAACACGCACGCGATCGGTGATCGCGGCAATCGCGTGGTGCTCGACGCGTACGAGGCGGCGCTCAAGACCGTGCCCACCGTCGATCATCGCTTTCGCGTTGAACACGCACAGATCCTCAACTACGACGACATCCCGCGCTTTGCACAGCTGGGCGTCATCCCCTCGATGCAGGCGAGTCATCAGTCGAGCGACATGTATTGGATCGGGAAGCGCCTCGGC
>Ga0105044_10003201_pt1 | contig 22421 bp, 18 predicted proteins | sample MAT01_FD_78092 | JGI IMG/M metagenome (GOLD analysis project Ga0105044, IMG submission 78092) | Freshwater microbial communities from Lake Fryxell liftoff mats and glacier meltwater in Antarctica - MAT-01 | ecosystem: Environmental > Aquatic > Freshwater > Ice > Liftoff microbial mat | place...
CCAGAACGGCGCCGGGAAATCGACATTGATCCAAGTGCTGTCGGGCCTTTACCCATTTGGCAGTTACAGCGGCGAGGTCCGGTTGAACGGGCAATTGTTGCGCTGTCATTCGGTGGCGGAAGCCGCGGCTGCGGGCGTGGCGTTTCTAGCGCAGGAGGTGAATGTCGCTCCGGACCTGACCGTGGCGGAGGGGTTGTTCCTCAATAACGAACCCACACTCTTCGGCCTGATCGACCATCCGCTGCGCCAGTCCCGCGCCAAAGCTGCGCTAACCAGTTTCGGTGTGGAACTCGACCCCTCAACCCACTTGGGCGACCTCGATCTGGCGTCGCAACAGCTGGTTCTGATCGTCCGGGCACTGTCCAGAAACGCGCGGATCCTGATCCTAGACGAACCGACCGCCGCGCTAACCGAGCGCGAAACCGCGCGGCTTTTTGGTCGGATGCGCGCGCTGCGGGCGCGGGGCATCGCGATCATCTTCGTCTCGCACCGGCTGGCAGAGGTGTTCGACATCTCCGATCGCATCGTCATCATGCGGGATGGTCGGATCAGCGGGACGTTCCGGACTGCAGAGACGACGCGGGAAGCGGTGGTCGATCAGATGATCGGACAGCACATGCCAAGCCTTTCCGTCCGGCGCGAAACCGCACTTGGCGTGCGGGCCCTTGAAGCACGTGGCCTTTCTGTTGCCGACGCGAACGGGCGCGAAGCGGTCACGCAACTGGACCTTACGGTCAGGCACGGCGAAGTGCTTGGGCTGTTCGGTCTGCTCGGGTCGGGGGTGATCGAGGCCACCATGGCGCTGTTCGGAGCCAGCCATGGGCATGTCTCGGGCAGCATACTGATTGACGGCCAGCCGGTGGTGGTCGGCAGTCCGGTCGAGGCTGTCGCCCATGGCATTGGCCTGATTGCCCAGGACCGCCGTGACGGGCTGTCTGGCGAGCATTCGATCTACGACAACGTCATTCTTGCCAATCTCGCCGGGTTCAGCCGGGGCGGTTTTGTCGATGCCGTGCTGGCCCGTCGGGCGGTGAGCGAGCTGTTCGACCGGCTGAAGATCAAGGCACCGGATGTGGACACGCTTGTCGGCACCCTCAGCGGTGGAAACCAGCAGAAGGTGCAGGTGGCGCGCTGGCTGGCGGCGGGCACCAGGATCATGCTGCTGATCGACCCGACGCGGGGCGTCGATGTCGGCGCGAGGTCGGAGATCAAGCGAATCTGGACCGAACTGGCCGAGGCGGGTTGTGCCATCCTCCTCGTCTCATCCGACGCCGAAGAAATCGTCGAGGTCTGTGATCGGGTGATCGTGCTGCGCAACGGCCGGATTGCCGGTGAAATCGGCGGCAGCGAGTTTTCAGAGGCGAACATCCTGAAACTGGCCGCCGGCATCTGACTGGACCATCCCATTGAAGTTATGGAAGAATACCATGAAACAGCCGAATCCGCCTGCCGATGCGGCAACTCCGTATTCCCGGCTACTGAAAAGTCGGGCGCTGCGGGAGTCGACGCTGTTGTTGGTGCTGCTTTGCATCTGGATCTTCTTTTACTTCGCCACCAACGGCACCTTCCTGACCCAGCGCAACCTGATCTTGCTCGCGCTGCAAACGTCCATCGTCGCCTTGGCGGCGATCAGCGCCGTCATGTTGATCGTGACCCGGAACTTCGATCTTTCCGTCGGTTCCGCCGTGGCGCTGATCGGCGTGGTGGTCGCAGTGCTGACAGTGAAGTTGCGGGTCGATCCGACCTTGGCGGTGCTGGTCTGCCTGCTGGTCGGACTCGCCATGGGGGCGTGGCAGGGCTGGTGGGTGACGAAAATCCGGATGTCATCCTTCATCGTCACGCTGGCGGGGATGCTCTACTTCCGCGGCATCTCGATGATCGTCACCAACGGCGCCACCGTGGCGCCGCTGCCGCCCAGCCTGAAGCAGATCGCGACCGGGTTTCTATCACCCCTGGCCTCGATCATCCTGATCGTCGTCACCGCCGCCGCGTTCGTTGCCTTCAGCGCCTATGAACTTGTGCGCGGAATGCGTTTTGGAACAGTTACCAATTTTCAAAGCAATCTGATGAAGGTGGCCTTGCCCGCCGCCATCGCCGCCGCCGCCGCGATCTGGCTGGCGTCCTCCAAGGGCGTGCCCTACCTGATCGTCCTCGTCGCGGTCTGCGCTATTGCCGCCGACATCCTGATGCGCCGCACCCGTTTTGGCGTGCAGCTTTACGCCATCGGCGGCAACCCCGAGGCGGCGCGGCTGTCGGGCATCAACGTCGAGCGCGTCATCTTCACCAATTTCGTCATCGCCGGCCTGGCCTATGGCATCACCGGTGTTGCACTGACCGCCCGGGTCAGCGGTGCCATCGCCGGCAGCGCCGGGTTGTTTCTGGAACTGGACGCCATCGCCGCCGCGATCATCGGTGGTACCTCGCTGTCGGGCGGCCGGGGCCGGGTGTTTGGGGCGCTGCTGGGGGCATTGCTGATGGGCAGCCTGAACAACGGCATGAGCCTGATGAATGTCCCGACATTCTATCAGGACACCGCGCGCGGCGTGGTGTTGCTGCTGGCCGTGGCGATCGACCAGTTGAGCCGCCGCCGGTCCGCAACCATCCGCTGATACCCCAAGGAGACGACCGATGGCCTACACACCGGCCCACAATCGCTATGAGGCGCTGCACTATCACCGTTGTGGTCGATCTGGGCTGAAGCTTCCGGCGATCTCGCTGGGGCTTTGGCATAGTTTCGGCGAAGACACGCCGCTTGAAACCAGGCGGGCGTTGTGCCGGCAGGCTTTCGACCTTGGCATCACGCATTTCGACCTTGCCAATAATTGCGGCCCGCCGCCGGGGTTGGCGACATCCTTCGCACCGATTTTTCTGGCTTTCGCGATGAGTTGATCATCTCGACCAAGGCCGGTCATAAAATGTGATCCGGGCCTTGCGGTGAGTGGGGGAGCCGGAAGTATTCGCTGTCCAGCCCGGATCAAAGCTTGCAACGGCTGGGGCTGGACTACGTCGACATCTTTTGTTTGCACCGCTTCGACCCGGCGACGCCACTGGAGGAAACCATGTCAGCGCTGGACCAGGCGGTGCGGTAGGGCAAGGCGATTTATGCCGGCATCTCGTCCCACAACGTGCAGCGCACGCGCGAAGCGACGTCGATTCTGGCCCAGCTCGGCACACCCTGCCTGATCCCCAGCCCAGCTATTCGATGATCAACCGCTGGGTCGCAACCCGCGGCCTGCTAACGGCTCTGGACGAGTTGGGTACCGGCCAGTGCAATGGCAACGACCACCCAATGGCCTGACACATATAACTCAATGGCTTGCGCCGCCAGAGATGGGGTGGATGCCGCTCACCCCTGACGGCATCGCGATGTGCCATACTTGTGGTGTCGAAACACAAGTTGAAGGAGAGGGGATGGATGGGCGACGTCAGCATCATCGGCGTCGATCTAGCGAAGAACGTGTTCCAGCTGAACGGAGCCGCTTCGGATGGGTCGGTTGTTAACAGGCTCTGCGAATGACTGGCTGGTGGTCTTAGTGATTGATGATCGGCCAGATCAGACTTTGACGCAATTGCTTGGCCATTGAATCCATTGACTTTTTCCCAGAGACGGTTCGCCCGCAGTCGCGCTCCCTCTGCCAATTGCCCTTGAGAAACGTATTTCCCAACACGACTGCGGCCAGAATTTCCCGTTGTTTTCGAGGGTTGTTCGGTTGGGCTGAGCACCGGCACCAGTGCCATGGGGCTCAAAAGTGTTCTCTTGGGGCCGCCATTCCCCGGATCTGTTGCCTGCGCCATTTTGGTGAATTTCTCTAGGGTATTGAATTGTATATGATTTTTTGGCTGAAAAATTGTAGTTGGACTGCAGCCGCGTCTGCGACTGATGTGACTGCGGTCGGAATTTCTCATGTTATAATTCGTTCCAGCCGCTGTTTTCTGCGTTCCCAATCGGGGAGTACCGGTCCAGGAGTTCGTGGAATGCGGCCTCGTGGTTGGGTTCGACGATGTGGCAGAGCCCGTGGGTGCTCACTTCGATGACATCCGCTGGGGCTTCGATGGGGCATCGATTTAGCAGTCGGTTAGCACCCGGCTCTTGCTTGCCCGCCCAGAATTCATGGAGAGGCCTGCGCCCCGCACCTCTGGTCAGATGACCAGAGGTGCGGGATCAGACCGGTCTTGACGACATCCGGGCCTGTTTCGTAGTCTGCTCTGGCAGGTCTGGCGGCAGTGTCACGCTTGGCGCGGCGCCGTTTTTGCCCTGAAGGAGGTTCACATAATCGGACTCGTCCCGACCGAAGTGCAGATCGATGCGGCAACGGGTGCGATGTCGCCTGTGACCGGACGATTTTCCAGACGGCTGAGCGACCTCGGCGACGCCTTCCGGGATATGCAAGCCTGCCGGCGCGCCATCATCGACCGGGACGATCCGCTTGTCTACGAGGTGGCAGAGTTCAAGCAAGCGGGAAGTGACCTGTTCTTCGGGACGACCACCATGCAGCCGGGCAAAATCGGCGACGAGTTCTTCATGACTCGGGGGCACTTTCACCAACGCCCGGACATGGGAGAGGTCTATTGCACGCAAAGCGGCAGGGGTTTGCTGTTGCTTGAAAGCCGCGACGGCCGATCGGAAACGGTCGAGATGCGCCGGGGAAGCTGTGCCTTCATTCCTCCCGACTGGGCGCATCGGTCGATCAACACCGGGTCCGATCAGCTGGTTTTCACCTGGTTCTGCAACGTTCTGGCCGGAAACGACTACGCCTCGATCGCCCGCCGCGGCATGCGCAAGCTGGTGGTCGATCGCGCTGGCAAGGCGGAGGTGATCGACAATCCCGCTTGGGTCTAGCGGCACGACCCTGCCCGAACATGCGATCCGAACTACCGCCTGTGGAACCGTCCGCGGCCAGCAAAACAGACACCGGTGTTTGCTTGCCAGCCTCAAGTCCGAGCGGCGGATGACTTCGGACAGCAGGCATGGTCGGCGCGGCATCAATTCTTCGCACAGTCCGGCTGCATCCTGCGGTCTGCAAACGAAAAATCGGCCGACCTTTACTCTGGCCAAATAGCTTGTTTCGAACTACGCTGCGTCGACACCGGGGGGGAGAATTCGGTGTTCACATATCTCTGGGAGGAGAGAAATATGCAGAAACGCGGAATTCTGTCGGGCCTGATCCTCGGCGCAACTGCGCTGGCGGCGCTTGCGCCCGCTGCCATTGCCGGAGAGTTTGACGGCGTCACTGTCAATATTCTGACACGTCCGGGCTTTGTGATTGCCGGACCTCTGATCGAGCGCGGAAAAGAGTTCGAGGCCGCAACGGGCGCCAAGATTGTCGTCACCGAAGTGCCCTTCGCCGAAATATTTCCAAAGATCCAGAACGACTGGGCAACCGGGACCAATTCGATCGACGTCGGCGTGTTCGCGGCGGGCTGGGGGGTCGAGCTTGACTCCGCCGGACTGCTGGAAGATCTCGACCCCTATATTGCCAAGGACGACACGATCCAGATCGACGATATCGCGCCTTATTTCCGCGAGTTTGGCCAAAAGGTCGGTGGCAAGACCAAGCTTCTGATGGTCGATGGCGACTTCCAGATGGTCTATTATCGCAAGGACCTCCTTGAGGCGGCCGGACTTGCGCCCCCGCAGACCTGGGAAGACTACCTGGACATCGCGTCCAAGATCAACGGCAAGGACATGAACGGCGACGGCGAGGCCGACTTCGGATCGTGCATCTTCAAGAAACGCAACTCGCAGTCCTATTTCGCGATCCAGACCTTTGCTGCGCCGATCGTGCAGACGATGGGAACGGCGCAGGGCTTCCACTTCGACAACGCGACGATGAAGCCGATGATCAACAATGACGGCTGGAAGAAAGCGTTCGAGCTTTACAAGGAAACCGGCAAATACGGTCCTCCGGAAGAGCTGAACATGGACGTCGGCGACACTCGCGCGCTGTTCAAGGCCGGGCGTTGCGGGCTGCTGGTCGAATGGGGTGATCCGGGCACGTTGCAGCTGGATCCGGATGCAGCTGCCGTCAAGGGCCTGATCTATGCCGTCGCGGCGGTCGGATCGCGTGAAGTGCTGGACCGTGCCACCGGCAAGCTGGTTCCTGTGACCACGGAGAATTCGCCCAGTTCGGTTGACGGCATTAACTATGCACCGTTCGCGGCCTTCGGTGGCTGGGCCGGGGCGATCAACAAGAATGCCGATCAGGCGAAAAAAGACGCAGCCTACGCCTTCCTGTCCTACATGAGCCAACCTGCGCAATCGGGCGTTGACGTGACGAAAGGGGCAACCGGCTACAACCCTTACCGCCTGTCGCAGCTGTCCAGCCCGGATCTGTTCATCGCGGCGGGGATGCCCCCCGAACTTGCCGCGAACTACATCGGCGCGATCAATGCGGCCCTTGCCAACCTGAACATGGCGTCCGACATGAAGATCCCGGGCGCGCAGAACTACACGGGCGTCGTGCTTGATACCGAACTTGCACGCTATCTGGCCGGTGAGATCACGGTGGAAGAAGCCCTTCAGAACATCGAAGCAGGCTGGGAAGAGATCACCGAGGATTTCGGACGCGACGCGCAGATTGCGTCGCAGGCGCTGGCACTTGGTTCCAACTAAAGCCCGGGTCGATGTCGCACACTATGGATAACGGCCAGCCGGGGGCAACCCCGGCTGTTTCTTCACTCAACGAGAGTTGGGGCGAATGGTTTGATCGCCATTCCGGGACCTTCTTCATCGCACCGGCGGTGACGTTGATCCTGATTTTCGCAATCCTCCCGACATTCTATTCGATCGTCTTCGCCGTCAGCCGCGTCAAGTTCACCGCCGAGGGTCTGACCGTCCGGTTTGTCGGTTTCCGGAACTTTTCCAAACAGCTTTTCGGCACCGATCAGGTGCATTTTCTGGGCAAGACTGCGCCGGTCGGCCTGGTGGGCATGGCGTTTTTCGTGATCGTCACGGGTTTCGTCCTTTGGTGGCTATACCGATCGGCGAAAACATCCACCTTGGTCGGGATGATCGGCCGCTGCATTTCGGCGGCGATGGCGATCTTTCTTGCCTGGATTCTGGGCGCATCGCAGCTTTCCGGCAATTCCATCGGCACGCTTTACACGACGCTTTTCTATGTGCTTTTCGGGTGCGGTGTGCAATTCCTGATCGGCACCGGCCTTGCGCTCCTCTGCTCACAGCCGATACGGGGAAGGAGCTTCTTCCGGGTGATCTTCTTCATTCCGCTTATGGTGACGCCGCTGGGCGTCGGCTATGCGATGAAGATGGTCGCTGACATCACCAAGGGCCCGTTCGAGCCGGTGTTGAGGTTTGTCGGGCTGGAAAAATGGGTCTGGTCGGCCGATCCGTGGTCGGCACGCTTTGTCATGATGATCTGTGATTCCTGGCAATGGATCCCTTTCATCTTCATCTGCATGCTGGCCGCACTGGAAAACGTGCCCAGAGACCATATCGAGGCCGCAGAGGTGGACGGCGCATCGCAGACCCAGATCTTCCGCGAAATCGTCTGGCCGCAGATCGTGCCGGTCGCGGTGACCGTGCTGCTGATCCGCGCCATTGAGGCCTTCAAGATCGTGGATCTTCCCAACATCATGACGGGGGGGGGGCCAGGATCATCCACAGAGTCGATGACGCTTCATTCCGTTTATGTCTGGCGGGCCAATGATATCGGCACGTCGGCGGCGATTGCCTATCTTCTGCTTATCCTGACGGTCGTCGTCTGCGCGTCTTTCTTCAACTACGTCGTATTGGGGCGACTGAGGAGGTCGCGGGCATGAACCAGACGCCCTTCAAGTTCGAAAAGACAAACCGGAGCCTGATGGATCTTCTGTTCGAGCCGCCGAGCGTCGGCAAGATGTCTCCGGTGGCGAAGGTCGTTGTGTACACATTCCTCGCCATCTGGTCGGTTTTCGTGCTGTTCCCGATCTACTGGGTCGTCATAACCTCATTCAAGGATGCGGCGGCCGTCAATCAGGGGCCGTTCTACATCCCCTTTGTCGATTTCCAGCCAACCCTGGATGCATGGAGAAGCCAGTTCAATTCTGACCCCTATTGCGACCTGTCTTCGATCGCCCGGCAGTTTTATCTGCTTGCCTATAACTCCGTCGTGTTTTTGATCTCGCCGGTTCTGTCGCTGGACCCGATGGAGCCGCAGATCTGCAAGATATATCTGGCATTCACCAACTCGCTTGTCATCGGTGTTGTCTCGACGGTGTTCTGTGTCGCCGTTGGTTCGATGGCGGCTTACGCGCTGGCGCGGATCCAGTACAAGCCAAAGTTCGGAAACATCCTTGTATTTGTCGGATTGGCTTTGCTGACGATCGTGGCAACGGCTTATGCGGGCATTCCGTGGTGGGTATCGTCCACGGTCGCTTTGGCGATGTTCTTTTTTCTGGCACGCGCGTTCGGGCGGCACTTCAGGCGGTCGCTTGGCAATGGCGACATCCTGTTCTGGATCATATCGCAACGCATCCTTCCGCCGATCGTGGTGGTGATCCCGGTTTACGTTATGTTTCAGGCGGTTGGTCTGCTTGATACCCATCTTGCACTGATCATCCTCTATGCCGTTTCCAACCTGCCGATCGTGGTCTGGCTGATGCACGATTTCTTCGTGAACCTGCCGATCGAACTGGAAGAGTCGGCGCAACTGGACGGGGCGACGCGGTTTGGGATTTTCTGGGAAATCGTCCTGCCGCTGACGCGGCCCGGTCTTGCCGCCACGACGCTTCTGATCCTTGTGCTGAACTGGAACGAATATCTGTTCGCGGTCTTTCTTGCCACCGTCAAGGTCCAGACCATGCCGATCATGGTCGCGGCCAAGAACGCCGGCGAGAAGGGCGTGTTCTGGTGGGAGATGTGCGCCGTGATCGTCGTGATGATCATCCCGGTCATCGTCATGGCGATCCTGTTGACGCGGTTCATTTCGAGGGGCGTTCTTCTGGGCGCGGTAAAAGGATAGGAAATGGGAACCGACAGTCAGAGGGCCTCGGTCAGGTTCGACAACGTCGAGAAAAGCTTCGGAGCCGTTCAGGTGCTGGAGAAGTTCAACCTGATGGTCGACCCAGGCGAATTTCTGGTACTGCTCGGCGCGTCCGGTTCAGGAAAGACGACCGCACTGCGCGTGCTCTCGGGGCTGGAAATGCCCTCAGCCGGCAGGGTTTCCATCGGCAACCGCGATGTGACGGATATCCTGCCAAAGTACCGCGACATCTCAATGGTGTTTCAATCCTATGCGCTTTACCCGCACAAGACAGTGGCAGAGAACATCGGCTTTCCGCTCAAGGTGCGAAAAGTGGAAAAGTCGGTGATCGAAGGCGCAATTCTTGACGCCGCAAGGCAGGTCCAACTCGACAAGCTTCTGGCGCGCTATCCGCGCGAGTTGTCCGGCGGCCAGAAGCAGCGTGTGGCGCTGGCCCGCGCCATCATCCGCCGCCCATCTGTCTTTCTGATGGACGAACCGTTGTCCAACCTTGATGCCAAGCTGCGCGGCCACATGCGGGCCGAACTGAAGCACATGCAGGGCACGCTGGGCACTACGACCATCTACGTGACCCATGATCAGATCGAGGCGATGACTCTGGCCCACCGTGTTGCGATCCTTGAAAAGGGCAAGTTGCAGCAACTGGCGACACCAGCTGAAATCTACAATAATCCCGCCAATCTGTTCGTTGCCCAGTTCATCGGATCGCCGCCGATGAACGTGGTGCATGGCAGTCTTGACGGGCACCAGTTCCTGACCAACGGGGCAAAGGTGGATACTCCGGTCGGCGGCAAGGTTGACAAGGCGATATTGGGCGTCAGACCTGAAGACTGCAGCATCACCGCCCCATCAAAAGGAACGCTGAGCGGCAAGATATACACGACCGAACTTATCGGTGACCACACGCTGGTCACGGTTGTCTGGGGCGCAGATCAGATCGTGGTCACGGCCTCCAAGGATTTCGACGGCAAGCAGGGCGACAACATTGACGTGACCCTGCCACGCGACAACCTGTTTGTCTTCGACGCGGCAACTGGGCACCGTATCCGCTGAACATTCCCGGTGGCGCGCTGTCAGATCAAACAGCCTTGTAGCGAATGAGGCGGCTGCTTCGCCTGCTGGGATGACCTGGCGCTCGCCGTTCCGTTACTTCAAGAACTCGCCCGAGATCATTCGCCCGGCGGTGATGATGTGCACCCGGTTCACACTGTCGTCGTGAAACGTCGAAGACTTGCCCCACGAACGGGGGATCGACAGCTGCCTCGAGACGATGCGCTTCCGGTGGCACGAGTTCGGGCCAATGTTCGCTGCGGACATCCGAAGGGGGCGTATGAAAGGGACGCGATCCAGCCACTGGCGCTGGCACCTGGACGAGGTCTTCGTGAAGATCAATGGCGAGCGGCACTACCTTTGGCGGACCGTCGATCACGAAGGCGACGGCGGACAAAAGTGCCCTGATTGAATTTCAGGCGAATTCTAGGCAGATGAGATTCAAATCTCCAGGCCGGCGAAATGGAAGCAACAGCTTGCGCCCCAGAGATGGGGTGGATGCCGCTCTCCCCTTTCGGCATCGCGAAGCGCCCTACTCGCGGTGTCGAAATACAAGTTGGGGTAGCGGGCATCCATGGAAGGCGTCAGCATCATCGGCATCGATCTGGCAAAGAACGTGTTCCATCTGCACCGGGGCATCTGACTTGTCAGTCGTTGGCGTGAGCCGCTCTTTCATGCAGGCCTTCGGCGCCAGGATACCCGCGACTGCAGCGCTTCGTTCCGGCGTGCGTATTCCGGCGTCCTGCAGCCCACGGGAGTAAGCCACGCCACCGCTCTGCCCCGGTAATCCCCCCGTCTGGCAATGGTCACCGTCTCGCCCGCCGCAACGGCGGCTGGCAATTCGAACAGATGCGTTTTCGCTTCAAACGCCCCGGCTTCGCACAGGGCTTACCCCTGCAAACCGCCTGTCATCCGATCTATCTGAAAATTCCGATCAAGGGCCGTGACTGCTGGCCGTCCTGGCCGGTGAATTCTTGCTGCCCCGGCAAAAACGGTCGCTCAGACCACCGATGTTGCCGCGACGTCCAGCGCATGCAGCAGGCTTCTGGCCGAAGAGCGCGGGCCATAGAGCCTGGCCTCGCCTGCCGCTCGTTTGATCATATAGCAGCCCAGATGGTCGATCACGGTTCGACTGGCAAAGCCTGCGGGAACAGCGGCCAGATCGACATTCGACAACCGCTCCAGCAGCGGGGCCAGCGACGGGGCCGACAGGTCAAAGCGCACCCAGGCGTCGGTCTGTTCGGTAACCGAGGCGGCATCACCAAGTGCAGTTTTCAGACCGGCGGCGATATCCTCGTGACTGCCGAACGGGGCCTCGACAAACCACATCCCGGGGGCCACCCAAAAGGCGCTGAACGGGTCGCCGATCACCGCGCGGGCCGGGTCGGGCAAGGGTACGCCTGCCGTATGGGCCGCGGTGGCCAGATCGCCTGCCCGCCCCCTGCGTGCGGCGACCGATGCCAGCGCAACGTCCAAACGTTCGGCAATCCGGCAAGGGCCGATCTGCAGGACGGTCGGCGCCTCAAGCCCAAAGGCGCTGCATGGTTTCAAGGTCGGGTTATCCACGCAAACGCGCCCCCTCTGGATCAAGGAAATGCGGGCTGACGATCTCCACCTCGGTATCCTGCCCGGTCATGAAATTCACCGCCCGCATCCGGCCCCCCCGTTTGGCATCGCCGCCCCGCAGGTAGCCAAGGGCGATCTGGCTGCCCAGATGCGGCGAATATACCATCGAGGTCAGCCAGCCGCCGTCGTTGGCAGCCACCGGGGCGGCACCGATGTCAAGGAAATGGCTCCCCGCACTTAAGGTCGCGGTCTTGTCTACCGGCAGCACACCGACCAGCCGGTAGCCGCCTTCGGCCTGCATCCCCTCGCGTTGCGACAGGATCATCCCGATGCTGTCCTTTTTCTGCGAGACCATCTTGCCCAGCCCCATGTTGAGCGCGCTGGACTGTCCGTTCAGTTCATTGCCCGCCACATGGCCCTTTTCGATGCGCATCACGCCCAGCGCCTCGGTGCCATAAACCACCGCGTCAAATTCCGCCCCTGCCGCCACCAGCGCCCGGATCAGCGCATCGCCATAGCGGGTAGGCACCGCAATCTCATAGGCCAGTTCGCCCGAGAAAGAGATGCGGAACAGCCGCGCCCGCAGCCCGCCCACGGTGATCGCACCACAGCCCATATAGGGAAAGGCCGCGTCCGAAATGTCCTGATCAACCAGCTTTTCCAGCAATTTCCGTGAATTTGGCCCGGCCACGGAATATTGCGCCCAGGCCTCGGTCGTCGAAATCAGCTGCACATCCAGATCGGGCCACAGGACCTGACGGCAAAACTCCAGATGCCGGAACACGGTGACCGCATTGGCGGTGGTGGTGGTCATCACAAATTCATGCAGGCCCATCCGCGCGGTGGTTCCGTCATCGAACACCATCCCATCCTCGCGCAGCATCAGCCCATAGCGGCATTTGCCGACGGCCAGCGTGCTGAACGTATTGGCATAGACCCGGTCCAGAAAGACCCCGGCATCGGTGCCCTGCACGTCGATCTTGCCCAGCGTGGTCACATCGCAGATGCCGACCGATTTGCGGGTGGCCAGCACCTCGCGGTCCACCGATTGCCGCCATGTGGTTTCGCCTGTCCGGGGCAGCCATTGGGTGCGCAGCCAGTTGCCGACCTCGACAAAGACCGCCCCCTGTTCGGTGGCCCATTTGTGGCTGGGCGTCAGGCGGAACGGTTTGAACTCTTTCCCCCGCGACCGCCCCGCCAGCGCCCCCATCGCCACCGGCGTATAGGGCGGGCGATACATGGTGGTGCCGGTGTCCGGAATGCTGCGCCCGGTCAGTTCCGCCATCACCGCAAGGCCGATCACATTGCCGGTCTTGCCCTGATCCGTCGCCATCCCCAGCGTCGTGTAACGCTTCATATGCTCGACCGAGACCATGTTTTCCTGATGCGCCAGCTTGATGTCCTTGACCGTCACGTCGTTCTGCTGGTCGATCCAGGCCCGCCCCTTGCCAAAGGGCACATGCCACAGCGCGGTGATTCTGACCGGCGCATCCTCGGATTGCGGCAGCGTGTCCGCGCTGGCCGCAATCCCCAGACCCTCCAGCGCCGCAATGGCCCGCACCTGCCCGGTCATCAGCGCCCCATGGGTGGACATGGCCCCCGCCGCCGCCCCGGCGGAACTCAGCCCCAACGGCCCGTCCGCCCCCGGTACGAACCCGGCAATGCCATCGTCCCAGACCGGACGTGACCGGTGGTGCGAGGTGATGTTCACATTGGGGTTCCAGCCACCCGACACGCCAAGGGCATTGCAGGCAATCTCTTCGGTCTTGCCCGAAGCCAGTCGCACCGTCACCGACCGCAAGCCCAGCCGCCCGGCGGTATCCACCACCACCGCCCCACGCAGATGCCGGATGCCGGGCAGCATCACCCCACCCGCGCGGCTGTCGATCACCGCCACCACGTCCACGCCCCGGGCCTGCAGATCAGTGGCCGAGCGCAACCCGTCATCGTTATTGGTGAACACCGCCACCCGGTCCCCCACCACCGCGCCCCAACGGTTGGCATAGGCGCGCAAGGCCCCCGCCAGCATGATCCCCGGGCGGTCGTTGTTTTCAAAGGCGATGGGGCGCTCGATGGCACCGCCCGTATTGATTGCCCGGCGGGTGTAGATGCGCCACAGGGTCTGGCGCGGTTTGCCGGGCAAGGGTACCGCCAGATGGTCCGACACCCGCTCCACCGCCGCATGGATGCCGTGGTCAAAGACCCCGATCACCGTGGTCCGCGCCATCAGGCGCACGTTCGGCATTGCACCCAGTTCCGCCACCACATCCGCCGCCCAATCGGCCCCGGCCTGATCGCCAACGCGATGGGTTTCGGCGTTCAGCCGCCCGCCCATGCGGAAATCTTCGTCGGCGAGCACAACCCGCGCCCCCGCCCGCCCCGCCGTCAGCGCCGCCATCAATCCGGCAGGCCCCGCACCGATGACCAGCAGATCGCAATGCAGGAACCCTTTGTCATATTCATCCGGGTCCTCCAGCCGCGACATTGACCCAAGGCCGGCGGCGCGGCGGATGAGCGGCTCATAGACCTTTTCCCAGAACGACGCGGGCCACATGAAGGTCTTGTAGTAGAATCCGGCCGTCAGGAACGCATTCAACCGGTCGTTGATCGCCAGCGCATCGAACCGCAACGATGGCCAGCGGTTCTGGCTGCGCGCCTCCAGCCCGTCGAACAGTTCGGCCACCGTCGCCCGCGTGTTCGGCTCGGTCCGTGCCCCGCTGCGCAATTCCACCAGCGCATTCGGCTCTTCTGATCCCGCCGCAATCACTCCGCGCGGGCGGTGGTATTTGAAACTGCGCCCCATCAGCCGCACCCCATTGGCCAGCAGGGCCGAGGCCAGCGTATCGCCCGGATGGCCGGAATAGGGCAGTCCGTCAAAGGTGAAACGCCAGGTCTGGCTGCGGTCGATCTGGCCGCCTGCGATCCGTGTCACCTCGACCGCCCTTCACGACGGGCCACGTCGCGTGCCAGTTCCACCGAAGTGATCTCATGCGTCACCGTATCGCGCGTGACCACCAGCCACGACCGGTCGCCCTGTTCGTGATACCAAAGCTCTCGGTGCAGGCCCGCCGGGTTGGTGCGCTGATAGAGATAGTCGTGGAATTCTGCGATCCCGGCGGTCATGCCATCAGGCCGGTGCATCAGGCTGGCATCGCCGAGATAAACGAATTCCTGCGCATCGCGTGGGCCAAGGATGGGGTGGTTGATGATCATCAGAGATTCTTTCCGTTTCGCATTTTCGAACCGCAAAACCGGTTCCCGCTTTTGCTGAAAATGCTCGTGTCAATGCAAATTCGGGGTCGCGCCCTGACCTTTTTCGTCGATCATCAGCCCCTTCAGGAACCGGTCGAACCTATACGCCGTGGCGGTGGGGTGGGGTTCATCACGGGCCAGCAGATGCGCGAAACACCAGCCACTGGCAGGCGTCGCCTTGAACCCGCCATAACACCAGCCGCCGTTGAAATAGAGGCCCTCGACATGGGTCTTGTCGATGATCGGTGAGCCATCCATCGACATGTCCATCACCCCGCCCCAGGCCCGCAGCAGCCGCGCGCGGCCCAGCATCGGCATCAGCGCCATGCCGCCCTCGGCCACATCCTCGATCACCGGCAGGTTGCCGCGTTGGGCATAGGAGTTATAGCCGTCGATATCGCCGCCAAACACCAGCCCGCCCTTGTCGGATTGCGATACATAGAAATGCCCCGCGCCAAAGGTCATCACGCCATTAATCAGCGGCTTCAGTCCCTCGCTGACAAAGGCCTGCAACACATGGCTTTCGATCGGCAACCGCATCCCGGCATGGGCCATCACGCGCGACGACGACCCCGCCACCGCCACGCCGACTTTTTTTGCGCCGATGAACCCGCGCGACGTTTCCACCCCCAGAATACGGCCATTCTCGATCCGCATGCCGGTGACCTCGCAATTCTGGATCAGGTCCACCCCGCGCATGTCGGCCCCGCGGGCGTAACCCCAGGCCACTGCGTCATGCCGGACCGTGCCGCCGCGTTTCTGGCCGATGGCGCCCTTGATCGGGAACCGCGCGTTGTCGAAATTCAGGAACGGATACAGCGTGCGCACCTGATCGCGGGTCAGCATCTGCGCATCGGCCCCGTGCAGGGTCATCGCGTTGGCCCGCCGGGTAAAGGCGTCGCGCTGCGCATCGGTGTGGATCAGGTTGATGATCCCACGCTGGCTGACCATGGCGTTATAGTTGAAATCCTGCTCCAGCCCCTCCCACAGTTTCAGGCTGAATTCATAGAACGGCTCGTTGCCGTCCAGCAAGTAGTTCGACCGGATGATCGTGGTGTTGCGGCCCACATTGCCGCCACCAAGCCATCCCTTTTCCAGCACCGCGATGCGCGCCTGCTTGAATTCCTTGGCCAGATAATAGGCCGTGGCCAAGCCATGCCCGCCACCACCGACGATGATATAATCATAGGCCGCCTGTGGGGCCGGATCGCGCCACATGGGTTTCCATCCCTTGTGGCCGGTCAGGGCCTCGGCAATCACACGAAATCCGGAATAGCGCATATTAGGTTCCGTGGTCCTGATGGCCGTCCGGCCGTTTGCTTGCAGACAGTCTAGAGCGACAAAAACCGACAGGCTGCGCGATTTCCGCCATGGGCCGCCGGGTTTCGGCCATGTCACCCCGCAGTATTCACCAGCATCAGCGCGCCTCTGCGAAAGGCCGCTGTGATCTGTTCCTTCATCGGCTGAGCCACGCCGGTATCGTTCAAGGCCATATCCATCACCGCCAGCCAGTTTTCGGCATCCTCGGTGCGGATCGGAACATGCGCGTGGATGTCGCGCAACGACATGTGGCCATGGCGTTCGTGATAGTACCGCCGCCCGCCGAAGAACCCGCAAAGAAACTCGAACTGTGCCGGGCGAACATGCGACAGGCCGTGCCCCTGCAGATGCAGGTCCAGGATCGCCGCTCCCTGCGGCAGGGTTTCGATCAGGTCATAAAAATGGTCTACCAATGCGTGAACCGCTTCCTCGCCACCAATCCGGTCGATCATCGGTTCCATCACGGCATCTCAGCTTTGCGGGCGGGTTTTCTTGGGGTCATAGGCTGACAGCGGCACGATCAGCGCAGGCAGGCGTTTCTGATGCCCGTCCAGTTTGCCGACCTCCAGCGCGGTCCCCGCGTCTGCATGCGCCACATCCACCCGGGCCAGTGCGATGTTCTTGCCCAGCAGGGGCGAGCGCATCGATGAGCACACCTCGCCCACCTGCGCCCGGCCGATATGCAGCGGGTCGCCGTGGCCCACATCTACAGCAGCGTCGATCTCCAGTCCTACAAATTTGCGGCTGGGATGGTCCTTGCGCCGGATCAACGCCTCGCGCCCGATGAAGTTGTCGGTCTTGGATTTCAGCGGCACGGTAAAGCCGATCCCCGCCTCGAACGGATCGGTCTGGTCACTGAAATCATACCCGGCAAAGATCAGCCCCGCCTCGATCCGCACCATATCCAGCGCTGCAAGACCCATCGGCAGCATCCCATATTCCGCCCCGGCCTCTGACACGGCGTCATAGACCGCCACAGCATCCTTGGGGTGACAGAAAATCTCAAACCCCAACTCGCCGGTGTATCCGGTGCGCGACACCACCAAAGGCGCGCCGGAGGATGACCCAAGGCGCGCCACGGCAAACCGGAACCAGCCCAGTTCGGCGGTGGCGGGCTGGGTGGCGGCGGTCCAGATGATCTTTTTCAGGATGTCGCGCGACTTTGGCCCTTGGACCGCAAGATTGTGCAACTGATCGGTCGATGACCGGATCAGGACCTTGAGGCCCGCCTTTTCAGCCTGTTCGCGCAGCCAGACCCCGCCGAAATCATCGCCGCCGATCCAGCGGAAATTGTCGCGGCCCAGCCGGAACAGGGTGCCGTCGTCGATCATCCCGCCATGGTCGTAGCACATCGCGGAATAGACCACCTGCCCCTGGCTCAGCTTCTTCACGTCCCGCGTCAGGCAATATTGCATCAGTGCCTCGGCATCCGGGCCGGTCACCTCGAACTTGCGCAGGGGGGACAGGTCGATGATCACGGCCTTTTCGCGGCAAGCCCAGTATTCGGCGATCGGCCCGTCACGGTAGGCCTGCGGCAACCAATAGCCCTTGTATTCCACCATATTGCGCGTCAGCGCGCTGGTGCGGGCGTGAAAGGCGGTCTCTTTGCTCATCTTCGGCTCCGCATCGGGGGTCACACGCCAGGCAACGGCGCGGCTGAAGGTTTCGGCGCTGGCATAGGTGCGCACGTGGATGTCGGTGGGGTTCCAGCCATTGCCGGGGCTGGTGTCGTCGGGGCAGGCCGACGACACGCAGACCAGATCGGTCAGCGCCCGCATCAGCACATAGTCACCGGGGCGCGACCACGCCTCGTCGCTGGCAAGCTGGCCAAGGGTATCAATGTGGGTGTTGTAGAAAAAGTTGACGGCCATCCAGCCGGGCCGCCCGCCGATGCCATAACCCGAGAGGGCCCCGTTGAAATTGTCGGAACAGTTGACATGCCCCGGATAGCCGATGTCGTCATAATATTTCGGCGCACAGGCCATGGCAAAGGCATCATGCCGCCCGACCGTATCCTGATAGACCTCGACCAGCGGTTCCCAATCCTGATCGAAGTATTTCGAATGCAAGCCGGGCATCGAATAGGCTTGGCCCATGAAAGTGCGCGAGGTGGTCACGTCCAGCGGATGTTCGATGCCCCGGTCCAGCTTGCGCTGCGCAAAGCATTGAAAATCGGTCATCTGATGTCCATCGACATCAATGATCTGGATGTATTCGCCGGCTTTCACGGTAAAAGCGTTGGCGGTGGAGGAACTGATGCGAATATCCTGCAGCGGATCGGCCAAGGGATCGGGCAGATCGAACCGGCCCACCTGTCGCGGCGCGGCGCGGGTGATCTCGACCGAGATCGGCGTGGCGCTGTCTTGCGCGTCGGGGGCCATCGGCAGGCCGGGGGCGCACAGGATCAGCCAGCCGTCGGTCTGGGCAGTGAACTCGATCCTGCTGCGCGGCAGGGTGGCTGTATCGAACAGGCGGATGGCACTTGGCCGGGTCAGATCGATGCCCCGCGTGGCCATCGCCTTGCGCAAGCGTCCAAAGCCGCCCGTCGCCAGCAGCGCCACCAGCCCTTCGGCATTGCTGTTCCCGGCAGCACCCAGATGCAACGGGTCGATCCGCCCCTTGTGGTCGGCCACCAGCAGTTCGGCCACTTGCCCGCCTTCGTCATTGATGACCACCAGCCGGTCGCCCACCCCCAGCCGGATCAGGCTGGCACTGGACCCCGGCACGGTATGGCGTTCGCGCCCCTGCTGGCGGTCAAGATCGCGCGGTGTCAGAATGCGGCTGGGGCGGGGCGGGCCGGGGGTGACGCTGGGGTATGGGCTGTCGAGCATGGCTTTCCCCGTGTCGATTTTCACCAAGGTTAAACTTCTTGCTTGTGAAGAATAGCCCTGAGAAAACCATGGCACAAGCGCGTCGCGCATTGAAAGGCGAAAAATGCTGGCACTGATCTGCGGGCTGGGGGCGGCAATGGCCTGGGCGGTGCATGACCTGCTGGTCCGGCGGCTGGCGCAGACCGGGGCGGTGCTGCCTTTGATCCTTGTCGTGGCCATTTCGGGCTGCGCAGCGCTGGCCCTGCCCGCGCTGATCTGGGGCGGATGGGATCGGATGACCCCTGCCGCCTATTGGTTCTGCGTGGCGACCGGGGGTGGCTATGTGGTCGGCATGTTTGGCCTCTATTCGGCCTTCAAGCTGGCACCGGTGCGGGTTGTCGCCCCGGTGCTGGGGGCTTTCCCGATGATTTCTCTGGCGATTGCTGTCGCGCAGGGCCGTGCGGTAGGGCAAATGGAATGGCTGGCCGTCGCCGCCATCGTGCTTGGCATTGCGATGGTCGCGGTGCTGAACCGGGGCGAGGAAACTGGTGGCGCCCCACTTCGGCTGGCGCCGGCCTTGGGGTGGGCGATCATCGGCGCAGCAGGCTTTGCCGTTACCTTCGCGCTCGGCCAGGAAGCCGCGCGGCAAGGGGCCGAAATGCCCGCCATCATGGTGTCGCGGCTGGTCGCTGCGGCGGCGATCATAAGCCTGGCCGTCCTGACCCGCGCGCCGATTGGCGAAGTGCGTGGGTCCCTGCCGATCCTTGGCCTGATGGGGGTGCTGGACGCAATGGCGCTGGGGCTGGTGCAGGCGGCCGCCAGCCTGCCCAACCCGGAATATGCGGCGATCACGGCCGCCCTGTTCGGGGTGCTGACCATCCTGCTGGCCTGGCGGGTGTTGGGAGAGCGGGTGCAGCCCCTGCAATGGGTCGGCATTGCGGTGGTGTTTGGCGGGATAGGCGTGCTGGCGGCGCAGGGATGAGGTTGGGGAGGTGAACAGCAGAGCCGGTTTGCGGTCCAGCCGCGACAGGCCGTTTTGAGCCCGAAGCGGGCCTGCGTGTTGTCGCGACCTACCAGGCAGGTCGCGTGTGAACCGGCCTCATCTCACGCGGAGAAATATCCAGTACGGCTGAATGCCCGGCGCGCTTGCCTAGTTGTCGGGGAAGGAGCATGCTTTTCCGCATCCCTGCATCAGGTTCATGCACAGAGATATCTACAGCGAGTGTGGCAATTCTATATTCACAGGAAGGGGTTTTTGCAGTGGATTTCCGGACACTTGAAGAAAATCTGGATGCACTGATCGCGATCTGGTCGCCAGACCGCTCTGCGCGGATGGCAAGGGTGGCCCTTGAAAGAACTGATTTCGATGATCTGGCTGCGGCTGGCCTGACGCTCACCGGTGTGCCGGTCAGTCACGGAGGTTTGTGGCTGGATACGGCGCAATCGGCGGCACAGGTCGCGCGGATGTTGCGCAAGCTGGCTGCCGTGGACCCATCGCTCGCATTGGTCGCGTCGATGCATTCAACCGTCTTGTTGCTTTGGTTGGTTGATCCAGATGATGCAGTGCCACGCGGATGGAACCAACAACGCGACAGGGTATTTGACGATGCAAGATCTGGCCACTGGTTCGGAACGATCGCTTCCGAGCCGGGGATTGGCGGCGACCTATTCGCGACCCGTTCGACGGCAAGCCTGCAGTCGGATGGTAGCTGGCGGATGAGCGGCGATAAATTCATGGGCAGCGGCTCGGGTATCACCTCTTGCATGATGACGATTGCGTGCCCCGAGGGAGAAGAGCGCCCGGACATCTTTCTGCTCGACATGCGCGATCTGCCCTGGGACGGGTCTCAGGGACTGAAAATGGTGCGGGCATGGGATGGGATCGGGATGGCTGCAACGCAAAGTCATGCCTTCCGCTTTGACAATGTGCAGGTGAAACGACACGGGCTGCAGGGTAAAATTCTTGACCTGTTTCCAACAATTGCTCCGGTGATCGGCTTCATGTTCTCGGCAGTGATCATGGGCATTCTTGACGCCGCCACAGCCGAGGCGAAGCGCAGCCTTGGCAAGCGCGCGGAGCGGCTGTCGGCATTCGAGCAGTCCAGCTGGATTGAAGCCGATACCCAAATCTGGCTGGCGCAACAAGCCTTTGACGGGATGTCGCGAGCGCTCGGCTCGGATACTGCGGGCCTGGATGTCCTGCATGGCAAGCTAGCTATTGCCGATCTTTCTGAAAAGGCATTGGGAAGCTTGAGTCATGCCCTTGGCGGATCCAGCCTTTCGAAATCCAGCCCCTTCGGGCAGTGGATGCAGGATGTCCGCGCCCTCGGCTATCTGAGGCCGCCACGAGCATTGAGCCATGCGCGTATTTTCCAAAGCCTTGCAGCACTGGATGAATAGTGATCTGCAAATACGAACCTCGCAACCAGGCGCGTGGGGTATGGCCGACACTTGGGCTGATGGGGGTGCTGAACGCCCTGGCGCTGGGGCTGGTGCAGGCGGCCGCCAGCCTGCCCAACCCGGAATATGCGGCGATCACGGCGGCCCTGTTCGGGGTGCTGACCATCCTGCTGGCCTGGCGGGTGTTGGGGGAGCGGGTGCAGCCCCTGCAATGGGTCGGCATCGCGGTGGTGTTTGGCGGAACAGGCGTGCAGGCGGCGCAGGGGTGAGGGGGCACCAACGGTTCACATACGTTCGCGTCAAAAGCAGTTTCAGCCTTGGCCAATGTTGGAAATCAACGGCCCTGCGGCCAAAATGGGCGCGAGTGCATCCAACAACGGATCGGGCGGCTCGGGATCGCCCCCTTGCTCCCACGCATATTGGAACTCAGCAATCTCGATGCCTACGAACTCATGTTCTGCGATCACCTTGCAACAGACCCGCAGATCATCGAGTGACAGTCCACCTTCTTGTAGATAGTCGCTGGGACCGATGCCCGGATTAAGCACATCACAATCAAGATGAACATAAACCGGGCGGCCCGCGATGGCGGCGCGAAGCCCGGTGACCAAATCCCCCTGCGGCTTAATATGCGGGATGCCGTCATGTGCGATCAGATCCTGTTCGAAGGGGTCCAGATCGCACTGCCGCACAAGAACTATCTTATCTAAGCCCAAACCTCCGCCAAGACCTGCCTCCCAAAGGCCTGCCGGACCCGCCATGGCCAGCCCACCCAGGTAGCCCGATATAGTGGCTTCCGGGGTGTTCAGATCAGCATGACAATCGAACCATACAATGCAGGCAGAGGGGTGGTGTTTAGCGATGACGGGCAGGGTCGCCAATCAGACTGCGCAGCGACTTGTCGCGGCGATAGAGATCGCGCCGCGCGCCAGCACGTCGTTGAACCGGGCCTGAAGTTGTTTGAGCGCAGGCATCGCCGCATCAAGTTCTTCGCGCCAGCCTGCATTCAGAGCAGTTTCCGGAAATCCGACTACAAAAGGCG
>Ga0105044_10003203_pt1 | contig 22410 bp, 19 predicted proteins | sample MAT01_FD_78092 | JGI IMG/M metagenome (GOLD analysis project Ga0105044, IMG submission 78092) | Freshwater microbial communities from Lake Fryxell liftoff mats and glacier meltwater in Antarctica - MAT-01 | ecosystem: Environmental > Aquatic > Freshwater > Ice > Liftoff microbial mat | place...
ATTGAGTTGAAGCAGGTACTTATTTACAACACCCTGGGCGAAGAAGTTTATGAAAGAAAGCTATCCGGAAACGCTGTTAGCTTAAAGCTTGGCAGCATGGGCATTAATCCCGGAGTTTATTATGTGGAAATAAGAAGCGAGGATCGGGTTTACAGGAAAAAGGTTATATATACGGAATAGAATAATACAGAGTAGTGCGTACAGATTAATGAGTCCAGCGGTGTTGCCTGGCTTAGCTGTTAATAGTTAACGCGTAATTAACCGTAAGTCAAAATGAAACTTGCTATGATCCAGAACTTTCACCTTCCTATAATCTGAATGATTGAAGTTTAAAATAACATTATAAGAAGTGTTAATTATGCAACTTGGAACTTTCAAAGCAACTGTTAATCCTGCTAAAACCCAGCTTTTGCCTGTGTCAGATAACTTTGTTGGAGCCGGGTGTTCGGCCCAATTAGCTGGAAGATCCTTAATCTCCAATTCGGTAATTGAATCATCAGGTATTTCTATAGTCAATATATCCAGATCTGTGACAATCATAGGTGTTGCATGAACAATTGTTTCAAGCAACGCAATTTCCTTAGATATTCCGGTATATAATACCGGCATCCCAGCTTTATTCCATCTTCCGGGGAATAAAGCTGCTCCTGTTCCTTTGATATCCGCAGCAAAATTATGCTTGGTTATTCTATAAACAATCATACTAGCTGTAAACACCGTACTCAATCCTACCAAGCAAATCCTTAACTTTAGATAAGCCATTAGGTATATCGAGCAATTCCATTGGTTCCAATCCGCCTAATGCGATATTGGGCAAATTGAGCCACTTAAAAAAGTTATCCTGACTTTGAAAAACCTCGGTCCCGTAAAGAAAAAGTGATGTTAGTTCAAGAAGCTGTACAGAATAGTTTCTATCCAGTATTTTCTTCGCTTTTATCCATCTATAAATAGTTGGGGAAGAAATATTTAGCAATCCAGCAACAAAGTCCCGCGGAAAATTGAAGTGTGTTTTAAAATTTTCAATGATTTGGGCATCAACACCTCCTGAAGCAATAGCAATAAAGTCAAAAGCACTTTCAATATCTGATTTTATGTATTTTCTTCCTAAGATATCTCTTAAGATCTTATAGTGATTGACAGCCGAAGATTCTCTGGTTATCATTTGATAATATATTTTATCATTTAACGAATGTACGAATAGATTTGTTGCGCTGTCGGATGTGTAAACATTAAGTCAGCTACGAAACAGCCGCCACCTGCCCGCTTTTGTAACGCAATACGTCAACTACCCAACCTTATCAGCATCTTCCCCAACTCCTTTCTCCACCTTGTTATGGAATACATCCAGCGCCACAAGTATCGCAATCATCGACCAGAAAGGCACCGATGCTTTGTCCTGATCAAGGAAATTATTCAGAAACCCGTGCAGGAAATAGGTAAATAATCCTAGCAGGATAGCAATAGACAGAAACTTAACTTCCTGGTTAACGGCGGTGCGATACAACCGTGCGCCAGTGAAAATCGAAAGAATAACAATCGCCAAAAACGACAGGCCACCAAGTAACCCTTGCTCTGCCAGAGGACCAAGGTATTCGCTGTGTGCATTGCCCAATGTTCCGGCATTCGTGCTCACATAGGTAAGCTCATAAGAACGTTGATAAGGCGCATATTTAAAACGATACGTTCCCGGTCCAAACCCAAGAACTGGTTTCTTTTCAAACATCCGCATTGCCGAACTCCATCGATTGATCCGTTCCAGGTTAGAAGCGTCGTTCTTGATATTTGAAACTGACTGAAAATGTTCCGCGAGGTCTTTGGAAGAGCTTTGCTTATTGGCAGAAATTTTCTGCATGATGTCGTCCTTGTAATAAAAAAGAACGCTCACTCCTACCAATGCGCCCAGCGACACTATTTTCCAGTTGATCCGCAGGAGGTAAATGATATATATCGCATAAGCGCCAACAATACTAAGCCAGGCTGCCCTTGTGTATGAGACAATTATTCCCAGAAAAATAATCAGGAAAAACACGAAAGATATAAGCCGGTATTTGGGAGAATATGTTTTGTCGAAGCTAAAAACAAACATCACCGGAAGCATCATCGCGATAACGGCTCCATAGATGGTGTGATCCTTGAAAAATGGCTGCATCACCCAATACAAAGCATTCTTGTCGATGTTGTAATTGAAAAACTGCACCACCGAATAAAGAATCACCAAACTAAGCGGCACAGTAAACACCCATATCCAGAAGCGGATGTTTGACTTTATGCGGAATATCTGGGTAGCGACGAAATAAAAGCTCACCACGAACCACATCCTGGCAATGAGGAACTTTATTGAAATGATTGGCAGCGTGCTGGTAAGTGAAGTAAGCGTCATCCACAGCAAATGGAAAATTATTGCCAATGTTACCGGATGCCGTGTGATACGCCTGTCAAATCCGCCTTCGAAAATAAGCTTGAAGAAAAAAACCAGCATCACCCCAAACAGCAATGGCTCTGTGGGCAACGTTAATGCTGCAAACTCATTAAATTCTACGGTTAACGAAAACGGTGTAAAAAAAACAATGAAATAGACAAGCTTGTCAATTGAGATAATCGCGGAAAAAAGGATCAGAATAACAAGAGGCAATATCGGCAACAGGTAAAACTCATGGGAAATAAGCCACGAATTAACTGCTACAAATGCTGCAAGTGTCCCGTAGAACCAACGATTGAACGTTTTTACATTACCGGTTAGGGGCAATTTAATCAAGAGTAGAAACGCTACGGATACGTTTTATATTTTCGAGTATCAGCACGAGAACGATCGACAGAAGAAACGTCGACAAAACCGAGACAACCACAATCAGCCAACGCACCGGGTAAGTTTTCTTCTCTGCGGGCTTTGCATTGTTTACCACGAACTTATGGGGAAGACGATCTGTTGCATCCACCCTTATCTCCTCATATTTCGTTCTAAGTCGGCTAAGGTTTTCCCTGTCATACGTCATATCCTGGTTAATAGAAGTATACAATCCTCCATATTTCGCCAGCACTGCCATCTGATCATTCACCGCCTTTACAGCCTGTGAATTGTTGCTCATGAGGGCTTTACCGTATGTTTCACTTAAACGTTCCACCTGCGCATCATAATTCAACACACCAAAATCACGCAGCTTGTTCAACGTATCTTCCCTTTCCAGAAGGTATTTTTCAAAATCACGGTATTCCTTTTCAACGATCGCGAGCGCCTGTTTTGCCCGTTCATGCTGCATCCTGGTTTTTACGGTGTCATGCAGGGCCGAAATATCGTTGGCAATTTTTGCCGCAAGTTCAGGCTCTTCATCTAACACATCTATCCTGATAGAAAGGTATTCCGTCCTGTTGAAAGAAATATTCTCCTCAAACTTCCTGTTAAGCTCTGTTTGGGGATAACGACCACCTTCATCGATCCCGTAGTGCTCCATGAGGTTATACTTCTTTACGATGCGTTCCCGGATTTCATCAGAATTAAGAATCTGCAACATCTGTTCAACCTGCTCCTCCTCACCAAACTGAAGAATATTTTCCTTCTCAAAGCTATTTTCACTTAAGAGCGTTCTCGAGATTGAGCTATTGGTGGCGGGGAAAACAATTACCGAAGACTTGAATTTTGGCTTTATGAAAAACTCAGAAGAAAAAATAACGGACGCAACCAGGGCGATAATTGTAGCGATCAGGATCGGCTTTCTTTTCTTCCAGAGAAAGAGTATGAGATTGGTGGAATCAAAGAGACTGCCGGATGATGAGTGTTCCATTTCGGAGACGGATGATTTTAGATCAGGTTAGAATAAGGCGGCAAATGTAGCAATTCGCCGCGTTGAGGGAAACGGCCCTATCCGTACTTGAGTATTCTGAAGATGGATTTTATATGCAACAGGCGGATTCCAAAAGCAAAGGCAGCGCTTGCGGCCATAAAACCCAACGACCCAACAATCCAGTTATCAACGTACAATTTGCTCAGGTAACCGAGAATTATCACAAAGGGAATAAAGAACGCCAGCTGAGTAAGCAGACGTTTGTTAACCTTGAATTTAAAGATGCGTTGAACAAGATATATCTGTAACAAGGCAGATCCGAACTGTGTAACAAGACTTGAAACAGCGGCACCTGTTGCATGAAAGCGTGGAATAAGAATGATATTCATCGTTAAATTGAAGGCCATCCCGGTGGCGGCCATAATGTTTAACTGGAAAAGGTTTCCGTTTGCTGTGAGCAGCGTCCCGAAAATATAGGTAAGAGAAGTCGCAACGAAACAGCCCATAATAATCCGGAATACCGCTGCTGATTCGGCAACATGTACCTGGTAAAGTGCCCCCATCAGCTCATTACTATAAAAGAGCGTGGCCGTAACCACAATTATTGCAGGTGTTATAAGTATGGTAAATGAAAGTTTTACAAGCTGCTCAACCGATTCTTTATACCTCAGCATTCTTGCAAACATAGGAAGCAACAAACCAGCAAAAAGGAAGGAGAACATGTTTGCCGAATCGAGGATACGATAAGCAGCTGCATAAATTCCGCTTTCGAGCGCACCGTTGGGAAGCATCCTTTCAAGCATCACCGCATCCACACGATTGTAAAACGTCATCAAAAGAACGAGGATGGCAAACGGGAAACTTTTCTTAAGAATGAGTACAAAGAAAGGCAGGTTCCACTTCAACCGTTTGAAATTAGCCTTCCTGATAACGATAAGAAGAATAATTCCGGTGGTAAGGAGGTAGGAAAATGTTTGAGTGTAAACAAACATGTCTATGGTCATTTTTCCATCCAGCACGCCGCCCCAGAGCAGAATGCTGCAGAAGATGATCATCAGCGAACGATCAAGCACCGAGATGAGGCTGTCGGTTTTAAAAAGATGCAGCCCGGCCAGGTTCGACCGCAGGTACATGATCATAAAAGCGAAAAACTGGTTAACTCCCATCAGCAACAGGAGGTGCATCTGATGTGGATTGTAACCAAGCACGAAACCAATTCCAACAGTAACCACCATGAATCCAACTCCAAGCATCAGCTTCAGTAACAGAATGCTGGAGAAATGCTTGGTAATAAGGTGGTTGTTCTGGGCAATATTCTTATTGTTGAATTGGGTAATCCCAAAATCGAGAAGAATATTGAGCAGGAAAGAGAAGTTGAAAAGAGCGAAATAAAGACCGTAGCTTTCGGTACCAACAACGACCTGCACTTCGCGCTCAATACCAAAAACCCAGAACGGCTTTATCAGCAGGTTCAAGGTTAATAGGAGGGCGAGATTTTTTATGAAGGTCTTCTGCATGGCAGGATTTACCGTAAACGGTCAGCCGATCTTACAAGTTTTTCGTCTTTATTAATGGAATTTCTGGCCAGGAAAACGAGAACTGCGGATAAAAGCGGAATTACCGCCCCAAAGCCAACATTGCAACTCCGGGCTGCTGCCACATAGCTGCTCAGGACAAATGTTAGAAGAAACACGATCATCGCTATCACACATATTTTCATCTGCAGCCGCCTGTTTTTGTAAACTATGAGTGCAGCAAGACTAAGTACACAGGAAATGATGAGAGAAATAAAGGCCGGATAATAATCAACCACTTCCATGCTTTTACCATCTTCACATTCGGTTGCAAGCGGAACCAAAAACATTATTAGCCCCACCACAGCAGCTATAAACAGGTATACACTCTGAATCCTTTGTATCATAATAATTTTCAGAAAGGGACGCAAAAATAGACAAGCAAGGCATCCATCCGACAGAATTTTTATTTGCTGGTGTTGCTGCGGAAAATTTTTGTATAATTGCAAACGATTTTAATAATCGCGGGAATAGCATTATTTACATGTTGGATTATGAGTTCCCGATCCAATCCACCCCTTCGAACTACTGAATCTGATCCGATAAAATTCCGGATATATCAATGTACCACATTCCTGAAACGAATGGCTTGAACTGTGCCTTAGAGAAATTACAAAACAAACGCAATAATCATAAGCTTAACCCAGGGCACTATTAATGTCCTGAAAAGCAATTTAACCAGACATCTTTTACGATTGAAAAAGAAGGATTCTCCCTCCGATAAAAATGTGGAATCAGTTCGCATTACATTAAATCCGGCTGAAGTAAGAAAAATGGCCTCACAAGCTCTTGGAAATATTGAACCAAGCGATTCTACCCCGGCAACACCTATTGAAAAACCTGCTGCACGACGCGGCCGGCCATCAAAAGCCGACCAGGCTGCAAAAGCTGCGTTGGATAGCACTTCGGCATTATTTCCAGCCGGTGCCAAAGCAGAAAAGCAACCAAAACCTGCAGCCGTTGATATAGGCGCTGCCGTTGATGTTGCTGCAGACGTAAAACCTGTAGCAAAACTCAGAGGCCCTGGTAGAGCAGGCGCAGGACGGATTGCTGCAGATAACGTGGAACAGCAGGTTAAGGAAGAGGCTGGGCCCTCGCTTCAGTCGCCTCCTGCATCCGAAAATACTCAGGCAGAAAAAGCGGAGCCGCGCCTTTACCAGCAGAACAGGAAGCCGTTTGATAAACGCCAGGATGTAAAAACAGAACGGAATCAGGATAACGCCGAACGCTCCGGACGTGTTCATTTCGATAAGCGGGCAGATAATCTGGCTGATTATGCGCCACCGGCTCAGGCTAATCCGCCGGCACAAAATCCGCCGGCTTCGTCAAATCAACAGTCACAACAGACTAATAATCCGCAACAAAATCAAAATCCCGGTTCAGGTCAACAAGGCCAGAATCAACAGCGCCAGGGTTGGCAGGCTAACAACAATCAACAACGTCAGCCATTTCAGCGGAATCAAAACCAGCCACAACAGCAAAGGAATTTTCCGCAGCCGCAGAATCCGCAGCCGCAAAATCCGCAGCCGCAAAATCCAAATCCACCTCAGAATCCACCGCCAAGAAATCAGCAAAACCAGCAGAATGAAGATCCTGCAGCAAATGCAATTCTTGAAGCTTTTAACAGCACGGACCTCATCGTATCAACAGAAGGTGTTCTTGAAATGATGCCTGAAGGGTATGGCTTTTTGCGTTCATCTGATTACAACTACCTGGGCTCGCCAGACGATGTTTATGTATCACAGGCGCAGGTTAAATTGTACGGTTTAAAAACCGGTGATACCGTAAATGGCGCTGTGAGGGCACCACGTGAAGGTGAAAAATATTTTCCTTTAACACGAATCGATAAAATCAATGGGCGCGATCCTTCCTATGTGCGTGATCGGGTGCCTTTTGATTTCCTTACTCCAATGTTTCCGGATGAAAAATTGAGACTTGCCTCACATAAGCAGGGAACATTGTCTACCAGGGTGATGGATCTTTTTACGCCCATCGGAAAAGGCCAGCGTGGACTTATTGTAGCTCAGCCGAAAACTGGTAAAACTGTACTTCTGAAAGAGGTAGCAAACGCAATTGCTGAAAATCACCCGGAAGTTTACCTTATTGTATTGCTTATCGACGAACGTCCGGAAGAAGTAACAGACATGGCCCGAAGCGTTAAGGCCGAAGTGATTTCCTCTACATTCGATGAGCCAGCAGAACGTCACGTAAAAATTGCCAATATCGTGCTTGAAAAAGCAAAGCGGATGGTAGAATGCGGCCATGATGTGGTAATCCTCCTGGACTCAATCACACGTCTTGCAAGAGCTTACAATACAGTTCAGCCCGCTTCCGGAAAAGTGCTTTCCGGCGGTGTGGATGCAAATGCGTTGCACAAGCCGAAACGTTTCTTTGGTGCCGCCAGGAAAATCGAAAAAGGTGGCTCGCTTACAATACTTGCGACTGCTTTGATCGACACAGGTTCTAAAATGGACGAGGTGATCTTCGAAGAATTTAAAGGTACAGGTAACATGGAACTTCAGCTGGATCGTAAACTGGCCAATAAACGTGTATTCCCTGCAATCGACCTTACAGCTTCTTCCACACGTCGTGACGATCTTTTGGTGGACAAAGAAACCCTTCAAAGAATGTGGGTTTTAAGAAATCACCTGAGCGATATGAATACTGTTGAGGCGATGGAATTTATCCGCAATCAGATGCACGGTACAAAAAGCAACGAGGAGTTTCTTATTTCAATGAATGGATAAACCGTGAAACCGGAAACACGCTGGGCCCTGTTTATTCTTGCACTTTCCATTATCTGGAAAATGTTGCTGCTACTTACAGGCTGGAATGATTCTGTTATTGGAAAATATCCGTTACTTCCTGTTTTCGGATTCATGCTTATCGGTATGTTTCGTGGAATGGAAGAAAGAAGAAAGCTGGATTACATTCAAACATTTAGCTTTCCGGGCCTTTTCAAATCCGGAATGTCAATAGCAGCGTTGTTTACGCTAACGTATTCGTTGTTTCTGTACGTCTACCTCAACTACCTTGATGCTGGCTTCAAATCAAGAATGATTGCAGCAAGAATTGCAGAGCAGCTAAGAGAAAATCCTGATACAAGCCCGGAGATGATTAAACAATGGACTGACTCAACAGCAGGATTTCCATTTGCTTCCATCTGGATACTTTTCACCTTTATTGGGTTGATGGTTTTAGGCGCATTTTATGCCGGCATCATCACACGCATGATGCGCAAAAAGCACATGATGCTCCTTTCCGGAAAGGTGAATTGAAGGGATTTATTTTCCATAATTTCCAACCCAATCTGAAATCTCTTTCAAAACCACGGTTGGAGTAGCAGACCCGCTCATATTCAAGTCGTGATTCGCTCCGGGAATCGTAACCAGCTTATTAATGGTTCCTGAACTTTGCAACGCGGAACGTCGCCGTGGCGACAGGCTGTAGAAAACTTCCAGGTCCGCATCTCCATGTATTATTGGTCCAGGAAAATCTTTAATCAAGAGCAGGACTCGCTCTGATGTAGGCGCTGTCAACAGGCACGGAATAGGGAATTCCTTTACGAGTTCCTCGAATAACCTATCGTAACATTTTTGAACACCACGTTGATTTTAATTCAGATCAAGCAGCTTCGGCAATTTTTCAAAATCCAATCCGTCAAAATTGCCCGAACTCATCATAAGAAGATTACTGTTAGTCCAATCCTGCTTCTTCAAATCGGCTAATAAAAGACCTGAATCATTGTAAACCTTCACATTAGCTGATCCAAAAGCATCACGCACCTGCCCGGGAGTAATAGAATCCAGCTTTTTATGTTCGACAGTATGCGGATTGTAATAAACGAAAGCCTCATCCGCTTTTTCCATCGAGCCTTTGTATTCTTCAAGGAATTTACTGTTGAGGCTGCTGAAGGTATGAAGCTCCATACACGCAATTAATTTCCTGCCCGGAAACTGCGCCCGTACCGCCTCTGTCGTTGCTTTAAGCTTCGAAGGCGAATGTGCAAAATCCTTATAGATCGTTGTGCTGTCATTTTCAAAAACAAGCTCCAGTCGTTTTGCCGCGCCTGTAAATAATTGAATTGCCGAATAAAATTGTTCATCGGAAACACCGCTCTGTCTGCAAACCAGCAAAGCACCATTGAGATTTTGGAGGTTATGCTCACCGAAGATTTTTACGGGAATGCGTCTATCATCCGCCAACAAAAACGTCTTCCCATTCTCAATTTCATGCGGATGGGTTCCATAGGGGAAAAGGTGAATGTCGGGGCGTGCATTTTCAGCAATTTTTCTTAAATATTCATCGCCTTCGAAATAGATCAGCGAACCGTTTTGTTGGATCTTATCTGCGAAAATCCGGAACTGATCAACGTAATTTTCAAAAGTTGGAAACACATTGATATGGTCCCAGGCAACGCCACTCAGCAAGGCAATATGAGGATGATACAAATGAAATTTAGGGAATGGTTCGATCGGCGACGCCAGGTATTCATCGCCCTCCAGCAATATGCGCGGTGCTTCGGCGGTTATTCTCACCATTGTATCGAAGCCTTTTAGCTGTGCGCCCACAAGGTAATCGCAATCCAGTCCCGCCTCGGTCATCACATGCAGGATCATGGCGGTAATGCTGGTTTTGCCATGACTTCCACCTATTACAATCCGGGTTTTGTTTTTACTCTGTTCGTAGATATAACCAGGATATGAAAAGACGGGTAAGCCAAGTTCCTGCGCTCTTAAAAGTTCGGGATTGTCTTTGCGGGCATGCATTCCGAGGATGATAGCATCGAGATCTTTTGTGATCTTTCCCGGAAACCAGCCTTCTTCCGCAGGTAAAAGTCCTTTTGAAGACAGCCGTGATTTCGATGGTTCAACGATTTCATCATCGGATCCGCTTACGTGGTAACCCATTTTATGCATCGCCAGGGCAAGATTATGCATCGCACTTCCACCAATTGCGATAAGATGTACTTTCATCAATGATATTTTCCGGTAAATTTAGCCCGCATGTTTTGAGGTGTTTGATGCACCGCCAGAATTTGTCAACAGTTCTTAATTTTTCCCAATGCTCACCCCGACTGTGCTCGGCGAGCTGCGTTGAAGTGTGGAGGAGTCGATGAATAAACGCGATTTCTGTTGCCGGGTCGTCTGATCAACGACTATTCTCACCGAGCGATGTCGACTTAGCCAAGCAAACCGATCTAACCGAGCGAAGTCGGGGTAAACCCTTTCCCTATGAAACTACACACCATAAACACAGGTCATTTCAAGCTCGACGGCGGCGCAATGTTTGGCGTCGTTCCAAAATCATTGTGGCAACCGGCTTATCCGGCCGACGATAATAACATGTGCTCCTGGGCGATGCGATGCCTGTTAGTTGAAGATGGCAACCGCCTGATACTTATTGATACCGGCATGGGCAACAAGCAGAACGAGAAGTTTTTTGCGCATTATTATATGCATGGAAGCGATTCTCTGGATGGTTCGTTGGGCAAACTTGGCTTACATAGAAACGATATTACGGATGTGTTTTTAACCCATCTTCATTTCGACCATTGCGGTGGCGCTGTTGAATGGAACGATCAAAAAGATGGTTACCGCACGGCCTTTAAAAATGCAATTTACTGGAGCACACAGGCTCATTGGGATTGGGCTGTAAACCCTAACCCGCGCGAAAAAGCTTCGTTTCTCAAGGAGAATATTTTACCGATTCAGGAAAGCGGGCAACTGCAGTTTGTGGACGGTAAAACTTTTATGACTGGATTTAACGTTGAATACGTTTTTGGACATACGGAAGCGATGATGCTTCCCGTTATCCCGGTTGGCGGACGAAAGCTGATTTATGTGGCCGACCTTATGCCTTCGCCCGTTCATGTGCCATTGCCGTGGATAATGGCTTACGACATGAGGCCTTTGGAAACACTAAAAGAAAAAGAAAGAATATTAAAAATCTGCGCGGATGAAGATTATGTACTTTATTTTGAGCACGACAAATCCATCGAATGCGCAACGCTTCATCACACAGAAAAGGGCATAAGAGTAAAAGAAACCTTCGCTTTGTCGGAGCTATTTGCTTAATTATTTTTGTTTCCGGTTTTTTTAGGGTCAACGCCCAGGCATTGTTGCTTGAAGGGGCGGCTAAGCCTTTTACCTTAAAACAGCTGGTATCTCCTTTTGCAGAATTGAAAGAGGTGGATACTTTGGTGGTGTTATCCGAACGGCGAATTGCGGTTAGGAAGACCGGCGAGCTTGGTTTTAGGATGTACACTTCCCGATTGGAGCTGCTCAACGGATCGATGGCGAATGAATTAAGCGCGCGCGGAGAAGGTTATATTGCCTTCAGGATAGGCGAAGAATGGGGAATTGCCGACAGTCTTGGCAGGATGGAAATAAAACCCAGGTTTGATGAAATCGGGTTATTGAAAAAAGATGGCAGTTTCTGGGTAAGACAAGATACCAAATGGGGTAGAACAAGCAAGCAGGGAAAATGGATTGAAAAACCCAGAGAGAATCGGGATGGGCAAATGTTCGCTTATACGGCTGGTATAAACCCGGACATTAAGATCAGAAAAAATGAAGCAAATGAATTCGTGACCTTCAGATTCGGCAGTACGCCGGTGAGGACCGAAAAGGGCTGGACGCTTCTAGACACTAACAACAACACCTGCAAACTTCAGTATTTTGATTCACTGAGCGAGAGTTACAGAGGCGTGCACATCTATTCAATGGGACACGGAGAAGACCGTTGGATGGGATTAGTAATAAAGGATTGCGAAATCATTGTTCATGGCACTTACCGAAAAATAGACAGTTTTCACGGAAATTACGCAGTATGTAGCAAAGACGGAGCGAGGTTCAATTATCTCGATTTAAAGGGCGACGAGGTTTTTCTAAGGAAATCTTTCGAAAAAGCAGAACCTGCAATCGGTGGTTACGGGGTTATCCTTAAAGACGGAAAGTGGGAAGTAAAAATCCTTCATGATCCATTGGCACTGCCCGTTTATATCTCAGAGCAAAGAAATTCGTTCCGGCTGATTACGTTGACCAATCGGTAAATTTTGGCTTCTACTTTTATTTTGAGAGCGAAGGGAACACTACTGCTCGGTGCCATGTGGCGGTTTGACTGATAACCCAACCCCTCGTGCCCATTCAACATTCAACATAAATTAAAAATCTAATCAGACGACCGAAGCTCTAAGTCTTACGGAAATCCCTCATTCAAAATTCAAAATTTACCATTCAAAATAATTATTAAAACCAACTCTTCTTCCCTTCAACCCCTACAAACAGCCCATTTTCCCGTTCTTCGACTTTATAAAATCGGATATTATCCTCATGCCTTCGGGTTTCCCGCCCTGTTTCAAGATTCCATGAATACCGGTGAAACGGACAAACAATATGTCCATTTTCACAAAAGCCTCCTCTGGTGATCGGTAGATTCTGGTGCGGACACTTTTCATCCAATGCGTAAAATCCTTTTTCCGTGCGGGCCAGGCAAATACGCTTTTCTCCCAATTCAACGGCAACAACCTTGTTAAGCCCAACCATCTCCCTGGCCTTCTCCATGCTACTGAAGATCATAAACCACTGAGTTTCCTTTTTCCCAAACATTTGTCCTGATTTATTTACCTCTTTTTACCACCACCTTCAACGCCCCGGGAAGAATGCGCATTTCTGCAGGCGCCTCGCCCACTGATTCTCCATCCGTTTCCAGCATCATCTGCTTTTCGGGCATAATCTTAACGTACTTGCACCGGTGGTGAGAAATTTCCGAAATCGAAAGAAGCTTGCCGTTGAACAATTTCGGCAAATTCAAGATCACTTTCAATTTGCTGATTTTTCTTATCAACGTCACATCAAACAACCCATCGGCCGGATCCGCCATTGGAACCAAATTCATCTTGTTTCCGGCATAACGGCCAATTCCGCATAAGACAGCAAATAGCTCCACATTTTCTTCCTGCCCGTCCATCATCACTTTGCAATTAACTGCTTCGAACGAAAACAAAGTTTTTACAAGTTTGCCGATATAAACCATTACACCTGATTTTCCTTGTGCTTTTGCCAAATTCGCCTCCAAAGCAACCTGGGCATCAAAGCCACAGCCAGCCATGTTCATAAACCAGCCGTTGCCGGATGTTCCCTTACCCAGATAACTGATCTTAGCTGCATCCTGGAATATAGTAAATTCTTCTTTTATTAATTGAATCCGCTCCTTTATGGAATTAGATAAATTGTATGTCCGGCCCCAATCATTGCCGGTTCCTAAAGGAATAATTCCTAACGTAATTAACGAAGAAGCAACTGTTTGTTGTTTCAGGATTCCGTTGGCGGCCTCGCTCAACGTTCCATCTCCCCCAACTACAAGTATTTTCCTGAAACCGTTTTCAATAGCTGACTTCACAGCATCAATTGCATCGTAACTTTTCTTTGTCCGGTATAATTGAAATGAAATTCCAGCAGCATTCAATTCCTTTTCAACCAATGGCCAGGCTCTCTCACCTTGTCCACCGCCCGAGGCAGGATTTAATACTAAGAACCATTGCACGGTCTGATCCATCGTCAAACATAGAACGAATCGGTAAAATAAAAAAGGCCGCCTGCGCGAGCAAACGACCTTTCCAACCAAAACAGGAAATAATTATTGGAAATCGATCTTACGAACGACTTTTTCCGGAGCATCTTTCTTAGGAAGAGTTATCGAAATGATTCCGTTTTCAAACTTCGCTGCGATTTTTTCCTGGTCAATATTCTCAGGAAGAGTAAAGCTACGGTTGAAATTTGCAAAAGAGAATTCTTTACGGCTATAGCGCTTCTCTTCTTTTGCTTCTTCTGTTTTCTTTTCCCCGCTCAACGTCAGCGTGTTTTCTTCAACCGCAATTGCGATCTCTTCTTTGCTGAAGCCTGCGGCAGAAACTTCAACCTGAAACTCCTTTTCATTTTCCGAAACATTCACCGATGGAAAATTACCGCGGTTATATTTTTTAAAGTCGGGAAAGTTGACATTGTCGAACAATTCATTTACTAAAGAGTTAAATGGAGAAGCTGTGCGACTTACAGGTCTGTTAAATTTTACTAGTGTCATTTTACGTTAGATTTTTTGATTTGAATCCCCTGTTTTCAAGTTACATTCCAATGCAAAGAATCGGCAATAATGTCAGAGACCTCTAAGTTTAACTGCCTTATTGTCACTTTCTGAGTTTTAATTTTAAAATCAAAGCACAATTTGTCTGCTCATTTGCAGTTTTAAACCTAAAATTGCATCGAAATACTGCGGGAACGCCTTTTGAAAACCCCTAACCAACTAAAACAATAGAAAAATGCCTGGAATATATCTTATCATCATCCTCGTTATGGCTGCCAGCTGGTTTGTTGGCTACAGACTTAGGAGCAAATTCAAAAAATACTCGGAAGTACCGATTCATGCGGGATTATCCGGGAAAGAAATCGCTGAGAAAATGCTCAGAGACAACTTCATCTCCGACGTCAGGGTAATTTCGGCGGAAGGTTTTCTAAGCGATCATTACAACCCAAAAGATAAAACAGTAAACCTCAGTCCCGAAGTTTACAACGGACGAAGTGTTGCTTCTGCAGCCGTTGCAGCCCACGAATGCGGACACGCTGTTCAGCATGCACAAGCTTATGCCTGGTTAAAAATGCGCTCGGCGCTCGTGCCAGTCGTGCAAATTTCTTCAAGAGTAGTTCAATGGGTTTTACTTTTAGGTGTGTTGCTTCTTAGTACAGGGAACGCGTGGTTGCTTATCGCTGGCGTTGTCCTGTTTTCCCTAACTACATTATTCAGTTTCATTACGCTCCCTGTTGAATTCGACGCATCCCGCAGAGCTTTGGCCTGGTTGGATTCTGTAAATCTTACAGCAGGACAGGAACACGAGCAAGCCAAAGACGCATTGAAATGGGCTGCCATGACTTACGTGGTTGCAGCGATTGGTTCTATCGCCACTTTGCTTTATTATGTCTCCTTTCTCAGAGGCAACGATTAATAAAATCTCACTGAAAAGCCGGCCCAGAGCCGGCTTTTTTTGTTATTAGACGCGTCGATACCGCCCGGATTTTCTTTACTTTAGCACTACATTTCCATTTTAATGCGGAACATTTACATTCTACTCCTTTCCCTTTTTTCAACCTTATCATTTTCTCAGAATTCCATTTCGCTTCTTTCTACAGGAGGCAATTCTGATGCGCAAGCTGCATTCAGCGTTCAAGGCTATTCCACAACAGAAGTTGAATTCAGCCTTTCCGATTATGAATTAAAGCCAGTCGCAACAACGAACGGAACAGAATACCTGATAATCGCCGAAGGAATGACGCCGCTTTTAAAAAGAGGAGCTCCGGATCTTCCTAAAATGACCCGCTCCTTTATTATTCCTGACCAGGGTAGCACACAACTGGAAATTGTTGATGCTAATTACACGGACTTCCATGAAATTAACATCGCTGCATCCTACGGAAATATTACGCGCACCGAAGATCCTTCTTTGATGCCGAGGAACAAAGGAGCGGTTTACACTGAAAATGCATTTTTCCCTTCTCAAATCGCAGTTGTCCGTGAACCTTACATTTACCGTGATTTCCGTGGAGTTGCTCTAGCCTTTCAACCGTTTCAATACAATCCTGTTACCCGCACGTTAAGAGTTTATGAAAGCATAAAAGTTAGGATTACCACGAGTGCCGCGTTAGATGCAGTTAATCAGTTTAACCGCTCTAAAGAAATGGCTATTTCTCCCGAGCAGCACGAAAGCTATAAAAGTCAGTTCCTTAACTACGAAACTTCCCGCTACACTCCGGTAGGTGATCAGGGCAATATGCTTATCATTTCATTCGATGCATTCGCAGCTTCTATGCAGCCGTTTATCGACTGGAAGCGGCAGACAGGAATGAAGGTAGAAATCGTAAATGTTTCTGACATTGGCGATGAAAATGCCATTCGTGATTATGTGGCTCAACATTATGCGACTAATAATCTATCCTACCTGCTGTTGGTAGGCGATATTCAACAGATTCCTTCGCTTACAGCGAGTGGCGGGAAATCTGACCCTTCTTATGGCTATATCAGTGGCGATGACTCTTATGCCGAGGTTGTTGTCGGAAGAATGTCCGCTCAAACAATTGCAGATGTTGAAACCCAGGTAGAACGATCAGTCAGCTATGAAAAAACGCCGTTGGGCAACACCGGACATTTCAGTCGGGTTGCTGGACTTGCTTCAAACCAGGGCCCGGGCGACGATGACGAAATGGATTTTGAGCACCAGCAGCTCATCCGCACCAAATTGCTCGCTTACACATACACCGAAGGCCTTGAATTTTATGATGGTTCCCATGGCGGAGCAGATGAAAATGGGAATCCGCCAGCGTCCGACCTTGCCTCGGCTCTTAACGAAGGTATCGGACTTATTACCTACACTGGCCACGGATCGGCGACTTCGTTTGGGACTTCAGGATTTAATAACGATGATGTAAATGACCTTCAAAATGCAGGGAAGCTCCCGTTGATTTGGTCGGTAGGATGCGTGAACGGCAAGTTTGACAACGGAACCTGTTTCGGGGAAACCTGGCTAAGAGCAACTCAGAGTGGCGAGCCAACTGGAGCTGCAGGAGCGTTTATGTCGTCTATTAACCAAAGCTGGTATCCTCCGATGTGTGCACAGGATGAAATGGTTGATATTCTAACCGAAACTGTTGTCGGAGTTAGAACTCGCTCGTTTGGCGGAATAAGTATTAACGGCTGCCTTAAAATGAATGATGAATACGGATCTGCGGGCAACGACATGACCAATACATGGCATATTTTCGGCGATCCCTCGCTAATGGTAAGAACCAGCCAGCCACTTGCGATTAACGTTACCCACTCTCAGAGCACTGTCGTCGGGGCAAACTCGGCCGACGTGAATGTTGATGTTGAAAATGCTCTCGTCGCACTTGTTCAGAACGGCATTTTGCTTGGAAAAGCATTTGTAAGCGGGGGAATCGCCCATGTTACATTTGATCCGATTGTTACGATCGAAAACATAACGGTGACTGTTACTGCTTTTAACCGGATCCCTTACCAGGGAAGCATTACCGTTACTGCACCAAACACCGCATTTATTATAAATTCAGGAAATGTAATCAGCGACCTTTTAGGCAATAATAACCAGCAGGCCGATTATAACGAAGAACTGCTCATGCACGTTTCGCTGGAAAATGTTGGAACAATGCCTTCCACAATTATTTCGGCAGTAATGAGCTCGAATGACGTGAGCATGATTTCGGGGGAATGTACATTCGATCCTATTCCGGAAAGCAATACCATTGTTTCTCCAGACTGTTTTAGCTTTCATGTTAATGACGGGATAGCCGATCAAACCATCATCCATCTGTCTCTTGCAATAACAGACGAGGAAGATAATAGCTGGAATTACACAATCCCTGTAACTGTTCAGGCACCTGCGTTTTCAATGAATTCCAATACCGTAGCGGAACTAACAGGAAACAATAATGGCAGGCCGGATGCAAATGAAAGCATCGAAATTACAATCCCGTTAGCCAATGCTGGTCATAGCGCCAGTGTTGAGGGAATAGCGGTTTTCTCAAGCACAAGCCCGTGGGTAACGATCAATGAAAATCAGGAAATAATTGTCCCTCTTTCCCCGCAAAACATTCAAAACCTTACTTATCCAATCCAAATTAACCCTAACACGCCGCCCAATACTATAATTTATTTTTCCTGCCAGGTAAATTGCGGAGCTTATAGCATCGACTATTCATTCACACTAAAGAGTGGACTTATCGTTGAGGATGCTGAAAGCGGAGATTTCGGGCATTTTGAATGGTCAGTTTCCGGCGATTTTCCCTGGTTTGCCGATGAAAGCGAAAGCTATGAAGGAACATACAGCTTTAAATCAGGCAGCGTCGGTGACAATGAGGAAAGCGTTCTTTTGGCTTCCTATTCGGTTTCTGAGGTGGATTCAATCCGTTTTTACAAAAAGGTTCTATCTGAAAATGGCTACGATTACCTAAGATTCTACATTGATGATGCGCTTCAGGGAGAGTGGTCGGGCGCAATTGGATGGTCATACGAAGCATTTGCTGTTTCTACCGGAGCTCATGAGTTCAAATGGGCGTACGAAAAAGACGATATGATTACTGGTTTGGCTGATGCATCCTGGGTGGATTTTATTCAGTTTCCAAATGGCAGTAGCGCAATCAATGGAATTGCTACTACAGCAGATCAGATTGATGCGAACGTTTTCCCGAATCCTGCAAAAAATCAGTTATCGGTCCAGGTAAATACTTTGGGAGCAACGACGATCACGCCGAGGTTGTTTGATCAGTCGGGGCGATTAGTTCAGCAATGGAACATCCAGATTTTGCAAGGCGGAAGCAATGTGTTTACACTTCCGGTTTCCTCCGGACTTTCCGCAGGCCTTTATTTTTTAAGCCTTGAGGATAAAGACTTCAGCCGGACCTTCAAAATATCTGTTCAGCCTTAAAAGAACTTACTTCGCTGGTAACAGCCGCTTTCCTGGCACGGATCGTTCATCAATCGCCCAGCTGAGTTCGTGGTCCCAGCCGGCGCGCATAAGGATTTCTCCCGGGAAATAGACAACCTCTTCCGGTTGAATCTTCTTCCTGAAATCACCGGCCGACCATGTCCCGTTCTGGTCTTTATCCATAATAACCCTAAGGCCATAGTTTCCCGGAAGAAGATCAGGAAACATTAGCATTTCGCCAGTTAATGCAAGCTTTCTTGAGACTAGCTTACCGGCTTTATCTGTTAATTCTGCTACCATTCTCATCGTGGCCACAGAATCATCAGATTGGATCAAATACTCGAGCATTCCCAATTCCTCTTCTGCGTAAACTGAAGCATTAATTTTCAGAGTATCGTTGGCCTTTCCATAAATGTCAGTAAAAGCTCCAGGAAGAAAATAGAAACTGAAAGGAACTGCCGGCTTTTTAAAATTCTTCAAAAGAATCGATCTGGCTCCTGGTTTTACCTCATCAGAAAGAGGAAGAAGCGTTGTATCTTTTCCTGTAAGAAGAAAAATGTTGGCATTTTCGACCGATTGAACTGGCCTCGAAAAGAACAGAGCAATGGTATCGTTAATCCTTATTCTACCTCCAATAATAGAATGTGACACTTTTAGCGTCGTATCAGCAGCAGTAACGCCGCGCTTCTTAAATGAACGGGATTTTTTGATCTGTTGCGGGTTGAAGAAAAGTGTGTCGGTAATCCTTGCTCCGTTCTGAGATGCAGTTGCAACGAAAATAAGGCTGTCTGTATTTACATCCGGAAGCCAGGCCGTGATTGAGTCAGCGCCAGGTTTAAATTCATTTATTATTGAAAAAGTATCCGCTGGGAAAAGAACTTTGAGACTGAATTCGTCAACACCCAGTGTGTATTTAAGATTTAGCCGGCCAGGCAATTCATAGCTCTTCCGAAGAAGCTTCTGAGTGGAGGGTGCAGCAGTAAATATTCTGAAATTAACGGGGCCGTTTCTAACGCTATCGATCTTTACAAGACTGTCAACAAAACCAATCTTCTCTTCGGGCTGATTGAATTTATAATCCGCATTAGCGTCCAATAATGCCACTACTTTATAAATGCCCTGCCTGATATTCTTTACCGTAAAACTTCCGCCTTCTAATGTTCGTGCAAAATACCGCGGCAAGCCTTTTTCAACCAATGAATCCTCATCAGAAGCATACATCATGACGTAGGCGTCCTTGACGAATTGGTTTGTGAAGGCATCCTTGACTGATCCGGTAAGGTTTAATGAATCAAGTAACGGCCCTGTAGAAAAAACAAATACGAAATCCTGAAGAGCGTTTCCTTCTGTTAGATCGGTTACCGATTTACCAATAATTACAGTGTAAGTTGTATTGGAATCAAGAGGTTCTGGAAATTTAAGCCTGAGGGTTTTCCCTTTCAACGTAACCTCCGGAGGCATGAGAATGGGCGGAGAAATAATTATTCCTGTGCCGCCATCTTTCAGCTGAATATATTCGTCAAATTGGATTTCAATCGTCCTGCCCTCGAAGTTGACAGACGAATTTGCCGGCGCTGAACCGATAACCACCGGAGGAGTTTTATCTACCGGTCCACCTCCAGGCGGCACACGGTTAGCACAAGCTGCAAAAAGCAAGGAGCACGTGAGCACCAAAAAATCTTTTACAACGCCTGTCACGAATAAATATGATTACTTAGAAGCCTGCAGATTGCTTCCAATCCCGCCTGGTCGTCTTCATCAAAATCGTTAAGAACGGAGCTGTCAACATCAAGCACTCCTAGCACGTTTCCTGAATTATCGCGAAGAGGAACAACAATTTCCGACCGGGAAAGGCTGCTACAGGCGATATGACCAGGAAAAAGGTCGACATCAGGAACTACCACCGTTTTATTTTCCTTCCAGCTGCTTCCGCAAACGCCTTTTCCAAACGCGATTCTGGTGCAGGCAATCGGTCCCTGAAATGGCCCAAGAACAAGCTCTTTCTCTTTTAAGCGGTAAAAGCCAATCCAGAAAAACCCAAACACTTCCCAGATCGCTGCAACAGTATTTGCCATGCAGGCGATCTCATCGGATTCACCTCCCAGTAGCGCATCCAACTGAGCCAGCAATTCGGAGTAAACTGCAGGCTTATCTTTTCTATCTGCAGTAATAATAAGTGTTTCGGCCATCTCAGAAATTGGTAAAACCGATAATCTCTCTCACTCTACTTAACGTCACAGCCGCACTCTCACGTGCTTTCTCTGCTCCTAGCTTTATCACCTTTTTCAGGTAAACGTCATCCGCCTCAATTTCGGCAATACGGCCACGAATGGGTGCAGTAAAAGCGATCATATCCTCTGCAAGCTGCTTTTTCAGGTCGCCGTAGCGGATGGTCATTTTGTTCCATGACTCATCAAAATGCTTAATCGTGGATTCGTGACTTACGAGCTTAAGAAGTTTGAAAAGATTTTCGATGACTTCCGGCTTTTCCTGGTTTTCCTGTGTAGGACCTGAATCGGTAACGGCCCGCATTACCTTTTTCTTCAACGCTTCGGGCGAATCACGCAAGTAAACAGCATTTCCCTCTCCTTCACTTTTACCCATTTTTCCATTTCCATCAAGGCCGGGAACTTTTACCAGCTCTTTCCCGAAATTAAAAGCATAAGGCTCCGGGAAAAAATCAACCTCATAAATACGATTGAAACGATTGGCAAAGTCACGGGTCATTTCGAGATGTTGCTCCTGATCTTTACCTACAGGAACTTTTGTTGCCCGATGAATAACAATATCCGCAGCCATTAAAACAGGGTAAGTGAGCAATCCTGCATTTACATTATCCGGATGTTTTCTAAGCTTTTCTTTAAATGAGGCGCTGCGTTCCAACTCACCAACATAAGCATGCATGTTCATTAACAGATATAGCTCAGGAATCTGGGGGACGTCACTTTGGATGTAAATCGTGCTTAACTCAGGATCGAGACCCGCAGCCAGGTATTCGACAAGAACAGTTCTAACACTTTCGCGAAAATCACCCGGTTTAGGATGCGTAGTGAGCGCGTGCATATCTGCAATGAAGAAAAAGCAATTATGCTCATGTTGCATAGTAATAAAATTCCGGATGGCTCCGAAATAATTTCCAAGATGAAGATTGCCGGTGCTTCTTATACCGCTGACCACTGTTTCCATCAGGCAAAACTAGGGAATTTAAAGGCAGGCCTGAATGCTCCCCGCAAGTGAGCCATAGATTTCAAATCGATCCACCAAAAGGCTCTGTTTATTTAAACTTCTTTTATTTTATGGCTAATCGTCTCCGGACTTCACAGTGTTCAACGAATGCCCCAACCAACCAAACCCAAAAAATCTGTGCTAATCTGTGCTAATCTGTGGTTCACCTTTTTCTGTATGCCCAAATATTCTCCAAAGCCCCAACCAACCAAACCCAAAAAAATCTGTGCTAATCTGTGGTTCCCCTTTTTCTGTATGCCGAAATATTCCCCAAAGCCCCAACCAATCAATCCCAAAAAAATCTGTGCTAATCTGTGGTTCACCTTTTTCTGTATGCCCAAAT
>Ga0105044_10003204_pt1 | contig 22406 bp, 22 predicted proteins | sample MAT01_FD_78092 | JGI IMG/M metagenome (GOLD analysis project Ga0105044, IMG submission 78092) | Freshwater microbial communities from Lake Fryxell liftoff mats and glacier meltwater in Antarctica - MAT-01 | ecosystem: Environmental > Aquatic > Freshwater > Ice > Liftoff microbial mat | place...
TCGCACTCGCACTGGCAGCGCAGCACTCGCACCTTGACTGGAGCTCGGCGTTACTCGGGCTTGGGCTTTTTGGCTCGGCTGGGGGCGACTCGTGGGGGCTCGCCGGGCATCTTCGGATAGACGGGCGGCCACGGCGCGTCCAACAGGCCAGCAACCTGGTCGGCGATCACCATGTCCATGAACGGCTGCATTGGCTGCGGCGCGTCGTTCATCGTTGCCCACGCGTCACCGTGCGTGTCGACCCACGCAGGCACAGTGGCGATCGTCATGTCGTGCGGTTTCAGCGTGTCCAGCAACTTCCACGGGAACGGGAACGATACGGGTGCGTGGTCGAGCGCACGAACGGACCACGGCGCGAACACGGTCTTGTGCGGTGCGTTCTGGTTGAAGTCGATGAAGATGCGCTCGCCGCGCTCCTCCTTCCACCAGGCAGCGGTGATCAGGTCGGGGCGACGACGCTCCAGCTCACGAGCGATTGCGACGGCAGCGCTGCGCACCGCAATGCTGTCGTGCGTCGGCTCCAGGCGCACATACACGTGAAGGCCACGGTTGCCCGAGGTCTTGATGAAACTGACGATGCCCAGATCGTCGAACAGCCGTTTCGTTTCCTGCGCGGTCTCGGCCGCCATTGCGTACGTCGTACCCGGCCCGGGATCGAGGTCGATTCGCAACTCGTCGCAATGGTCCTGGTCGGCCGCGCGAACGGGCCACGAGTGGAAGCCGAGGCAGCCGAGGTTCACCGCCCAGATGAGGTGCGCAATGTCGTCGATGACCAATGCACGCGACGGCGTGCCGTTCGGCGTCAGCACCGTGGTGGTGTGCAACCACCCGGGTGCGCCCTCGGGGATCCGCTTCTGGAAGAAGTTGCTGCCGTGTGCGCCGTTCGGAAAGCGCTGTAACAGCACTGGTCGGTCGTACATCTGGCGCATGACGGCGTCGCCGACCGACAGGTAGTACTCGATCAGGTCCAGCTTGGTGTCGCCGCGAGTCTGGAAGAACACCTTGTCGGGGCTGGTGACCGTCACGGTGTGCCCGGCGATCTGCAGGTCAACGCCCTCGCTCATACCCCCACCGTAGACGTGTGCCCAGGCCTCCCACGTCCCGCGTGTGTGCACTCTCGTTCGGCGAGCGAACGAAAGTGTACAAACGGTTGGGTGCGGTGAGCGCGTGTGTGCACTCTCGTCCGTCTGTCGAGCAGAAGTGCACAGACGCCAAGGCGCTACGGTCGCGCAGATGGGGACGCCAACTTGAACGGCTCGGTCGACATCACGGCGCCGATGCAGGGGACGATCGTCACGATCGATGTCGCGGTCGGGCAGGAAGTGCGGCGTGGGCAGCAGCTGATGTTGATCGAGTCGATGAAGATGCACCATGCGATCGAGTCATCGACCGACGGCGCTATCGACACCCTCACTGTCGCGGTCGGTGAGACCGTGATGGAACACGCCGTCGTCGCGCGAGTGTTGCCCGGCAAGGTCACCATCGCCGCGGCCCACGCAACAGCGATCGAGGACCCAGCACACATTCGTACCGACCTCGCTGAAGTGGTGACCCGTCACGACATCGGGCTCGATGCCGCGCGGCCCGAAGCCGTCGAACGACGTCGTGCGCTCGGCCGACGGACTGCGCGAGAGAACGTCGCCGACCTCGTGGACGAGGGTTCGTTCGTCGAGTACGGCCCGGTGGTGATCGCTCCGCAGCGTCGCCGCCGCTCACTGGAAGACCTGATCGCGCGTACGCCTGCCGACGGGATGATCGGCGGCCTGGGCAAGGTCAACGGCCAGTCGATCGTCGCCGTGTCGTACGACTACACGGTGCTGGCCGGTACGCAGGGTGGGCAGAACCATCGTAAGAAGGACCGCCTGTTCGAGCTGGCCGAATCGATGCGCCTGCCGGTCGTGTTCCTCACCGAGGGTGGCGGCGGGCGCCCGGGCGACACCGACATGATGGGCGTGAGTGGCCTCGACTGCCTCGCGTTCATGTACTTCGCCGAGCTCAGCGGGCTGGTGCCGCTCGTCGGTATCAATGCCGGCTACTGCTTTGCTGGCAACGCCGCCATGCTCGGCTGTTGCGACGTGGTGATTGCCACCACCGACAGCAACATCGGTATGGGCGGCCCAGCGATGATCGAAGGCGGCGGCCTTGGGGTATTCGACCCGCACGACATCGGCCCCATCGAGGTGCAGTCAGCCAATGGTGTGGTCGACATCGTCGTACCCGACGAAGCAGCCGCGATCGCGACCGCGAAGCAATACCTCGGCTACTTCCAAGGCCCGACGGCGAACTGGAGATGCACCGACCAACGCGAGCTGCGCCATGTCATCCCCGAGGACCGCAAGCGTGGCTATGACGTACACATGGTGATCGATGGTCTGTTCGACACCGACAGCGTGCTGGAACTGCGCAGCGACTTCGGCTTGGGCATGGTCACCGCGTTCGCGAGGGTGGAAGGCCACCCCGTCGGCGTCGTCGCCAACAATCCCGGCCACCTCGCGGGTGCGATCGATAGCGACGGTTCGGACAAGGCTGCGCGCTTCCTGCAGCTGTGCGATGCCTTCGACATCCCGGTCGTCACCCTCGTCGACACGCCGGGGATGATGGTCGGCCCCGAGATCGAGAAGGCCGCGCTCGTCCGCCACTGCAGCCGACTGTTCGTCACCGGCGCCAACATCACCGTCCCACTGATCAGCATCGTGCTGCGCAAGAGCTACGGGCTGGGCGCACAGGCGATGATGGGCGGCAGCACCAAGGCGCCGCACGCCACTGTTGCGTGGCCCACCGGCGAGTTCGGTGGTATGGGCTTGGAGGGCGCGGTGCGGCTCGGCTACCGCAAGGAGCTGGCCGCCATCGATGACCTCGACGAACGTGAGCGGACTTTTCAAGGCATGGTCGAGCGGATGTACGAAGTCGGCAAAGCGGTCAATGTGGCCAGCCACTTCGAGATCGACGACGTCATCGACCCGGCCGATACTCGTCGCTGGATTTCGGCAATTCTTGCGGCCGCGCCGCCAGTGCACGCTCGGCAGGGCAAGAAGCGGCCCAACATCGACACCTGGTAGCCACGTCCTGCTAGAACGGCAGCCATGCGTATCGACGAAGTAGAACTCCGGGTCGTCCAGCTGCCGTTCGTGTCACCCTTTCGTACCTCTTTCGGTGAGGACGTCGGCAAGCACGCGCTGATCGTCACCGTCCGCTCCGAGGGCGTGGAGGGCTACGGCGAGGGCGTCATGGACCCCTTCCCGCACTACCGCGAGGAGTGCATCCCGGGTGCCATGCACCTGCTGCGCAACGCGTTCGCACCCGAGCTGATGTCCAAGGACGTGTGGCACCCATCTGAGGTCACCGCCCGCTGGGTGGAATGGCGCGGCAACCCAATGGCCAAGACGGCACTCGAGCTGGCCGTGTGGGACTGCTGGGCACGCCAGCAGGACGTGCCCATGCGCACGCTGCTGGGCGGCGAGCGCACCGAGATTCCCGTTGGCGCCAGCCTGGGAATCAACCCGATTCCACAGACGGTGGAGAGCGTCGCCCGCCACGTGGCGCAGGGCTACAAGCGCGTCAAGTTGAAGATCGAGCCCGGTTGGGATGTCTACCTGCTGGCCGCCGTCCGCGCCGAGTTCCCCGACATCGAGCTCACCGTTGATGCCAACTCTGCGTACACGCTGGAGATGATGGACGTGCTCAACCAGATCGATGACTTCGGCCTGCACTACATCGAGCAGCCGCTGCACTGGGACGACATGGTTGACCACGCGCACCTCGCGACCCTGCTGAAGACCGAGCTGTGCCTCGACGAGACGCTCACGTCTCCAGCCCGCGTGAAGGCGGCGCTGGACCTGAAGGCGTGCACCGTGGTGAACGTGAAGGTGGGTCGCGTCGGTGGCCTGCAGAGCGTCCGCGAGATCCACGATCTCTGCGTTGCTCGCAACGTGCCGATGTGGTGCGGTGGAATGTTGGAGACCGGCATCGGCCGCGCCCACAACATCCACCTCGCCACCATGCCCGGCTTCGTGTTCCCCGGCGACACGGCTTCGGCCAGCCGCACCTACGCTCGCGACATCACTGAGCAGCAGCTGGAAGCCACCGATGGTGTGATGCCCGTGCCCGAGGGCGCCGGTATCGGCGTCACCCTCGATCGTGCGTTTGTTGATCAAGTGACCGACAGCGTCGAGGTCATCAAGCGGTGAGCGTCGAATTTCGCGTGCTACGGAGCGCGGACGAGTTGGCCGTGCTACCCGAGTTCGAGGCGAAGATCTGGGGCGGTGAGAATGACCGCGTCTCGGTCAACATGCTCGTCGCCTGTATCGAGGAGGGTGGCATGGCCATCGGCGCGTTCGAAGGGGATCGCATTGTCGGGTCGGTGTTCGGGTTCCGCACCTTCGATGCGCGAGTACTCCATTCGCACTACATGGCCGTCGACCCGGAATTTCGCCGAACGGGCTTGGGTGAGCAGCTGAAGCGGCGGCAAGCGGAGTGGTGCCTCGACAACGAGGTGACCGCCATGCGCTGGACGTTCGACCCGCTGCAGCTCACCAACGCGCACCTCAACCTCAACAAGCTGGGTGCGTTCGGCGTGCAGTACCACGTCAACCACTACGGCTCGCTGGGCGGTATCAACGGCTCGCTACCCAGCGATCGCCTGACCGTGCAGTGGGAGCTGGATCGGCCACGGCCCGTGTTCGGCGAGTCGTTCGTACTCGACGTGCCAGCCGTGTCACCGGCTCAAATTTCAGCCAGTGCACCCGAAGCCCTGCACGCTCGCCTGGCCGTGCGCGACGCCATGGCGTCGCACCTCACCGACGGCTGGAAGGTTTCCGGGGTCAACATCGACGCCCGCACTTACACGCTCGGCCGATAGGCCAATGGGAGAGCTACATCGGTGGCGAGGTCGGGGAAGACTTTCGCTACCTTCGCACTCAGCCATGTGCCGTAGACGCCGCTGATCTCACGGAGATCTGCCTTGTCCCAGCGGGCCTGTTGGTCGAGCGGCGCGTCCCACTCGTCCGCAAACTCGATCGGCTCGACCATCGCGTGCCAGCCCGGGTCGAGGAAGAAGGGCAGCGAGTACCGGTCGGCGCCTGCGTGGTTGCGCACACGATGCGGGTTGCTGCGATAGCGACCGCCGGTCAGCCGGTCGAGCATGTCGCCCAGGTTGCAGATCACCAGGTCCGCGTCGGCGGGCGCATCGATCCACTCGCCGTATGAGTTGACCTGGAGCCCGGGGGTGCCATCGGTGGCCAGCAGGGTCAGCAACCCATAGTCGGTGTGCTCGCCCACACCCCAGTTGGCCATGTCGCTGTGTGCCTGCGGCGGGTAGCGAAAAATACGAAACAGCGTCGTCGGCGAAGCTGTCAGCCCCGTACGGAAGTAGTCCTCACGAAGCCCGAGTCCGATTGCCATCAGCCCCAGCAACCGCTGGCCCAGAGCCTCCATCGTGACCATCCACTCGGTGACCGCCGCCCGCAGCCCAGCCGGTCGCGTCGGCCACAGATTCGGGCCGTGCAACGGGCGTGGGTCGGGCGGCAGTTCGGCACCGAAGTAGTAGCCCTCCTTGCCGTCGGGCACGCCCGAGGTCAGTTCGCCGCCCAGCGGGAACCAGCCGCGCCACGCGGTGCCGCCGACTGCCATCGACACCAGTTCCTTCTCGGCGGCCGGGAGGGCAAAGAGCTCCGCAGCCAACGCAATCAACTTGTCTCGTCGCAGTGCCAACTCCGCGCCGATCGGGACAGCAAAAAATCCGACTGCCCGGCACGCAGCGTCGATACGTGCAGCGGCATCGGGGGCCGACGGATCGACAATCGGCAGCGACGTGAGCGGCAATGGCTTCATCGTTGGCCAGCGTAGGTGGCAGACTCGGCGACCGTGACCACTGTGCAACTCGTCGTGGTGGCTGTGGCCATCTTCGCTGCTGCCTTCACGCAGGTCATCGCCGGCTTCGGGTTTGCCTTGCTGGCGATGCCGATCATGACGCTGGCGGTACCGGTCGAGCAGGCTGTCGTTGTGAGCACGCTGTTGGGCATGGTGTCCACGAGCTGGATGGGGTGGCACCTGCGGGCCGACATGGACCGTCCCCTCGCGAAACGCCTCACGCTCGCCGCCTTTGTCGGCATGCCACTGGGACTGTGGATCCTGAACGTCGTGAGCGACCGCGCGTTGCGACTGGCGCTGGGCGTCTCGGTGCTGATTGCCACGGCACTGCTCGTGCGTCGTATCAACCTCGCCCATGTCGGCCCGCGACTGGACCTCATTCTCGGTTTCGTGTCGGGCGTGTTGAACACCTCACTGTCCACGAACGGCCCGCCGCTGGTGTTCGATTTACAGGCCCGGCAACTGAAGCCGAACCAATTCCGCGCGACCATCGTTGCGGTCTTCGCCTTCAGCAACGTCGTCGCCCTCGCGCTCTTCATTGCCGGTGGCAAGATCACCGGCGACGGCGTGCATGCCTCGCTGATTGCGTTCCCCGCCTGGGTGCTGGGTCAGGGACTCGGCTGGCCGCTTCGCAAGTACGTCCACGGCGAGCGCTTCCGCGTGATGGTTTTGATCCTGCTGTTCATCGCCGGCACGACGGCGATCGTGTTCGCTGTCGTGTAGTGGATCGGCGTGACAAGCTGCACGCTGTGACGAACGGCCCCGTGCAGCCCCGCAATGCAGTCGTCGTGCTGCTCGACTCGCTCAATCGGCACATGCTCGGCAGCTACGGCGGAACTGAGTTCGCGACGCCCAACCTCGACCAGTTCACGGCCCAGCGCGCCACCCGTTTTACGAACCACGTCACCGGCTCACTGCCGTGCATGCCCGCCCGTCACGACATCCTGTGCGGCTCGCTCGACTTCCTCTGGAGGCCGTGGGGTTCGATCGAGCTGTGGGAGCAGCCGATCACCGCCGACCTGCGCCACCACGGTGTCACCACCATGCTGGTCACCGATCACCCGCACCTCTTCGAGACTGGTGGCGAGAACTACCACACCGACTTCGGTGGTTGGGACTACGTGCGTGGGCACGAGGGCGATCCTTGGAAGACCTGGCTGGATCCATCGTGGGTAGGCGTGCCCGCGCCGCCGGCAGCGAAGGGCGACTGGTTCCTGAAGCGCCGCTTCGGCGAACGAGCCCCCGACATCGACCGCGCCTACGACCGCACCCGTACCCATTTCCGAACCGAGACCGACTATCCGGGCCCACGCACGATGACTGCTGCCGCGGAGTGGTTGAGTGGCGCCGCCGCCTCGGGCAGCGATGGACGGTGGATGCTGTTCGTCGACGAGTTCGACCCGCACGAACCGTTCGACACCCCTGCACCGTGGCAGGGCATGTACGAAGCCGAGCCGTGGCAGGGCGAACAGTTGATCTGGCCGCCCTACGTCGTCGGTGGCCGTAGCGGCGGTCACCTGACCGACCATGAAGCGCGCCACATCCGCGCCAACTACGGGAGCAAGCTGACGATGATCGACCACTGGTTCGGTCGCATCCTCGACCAGTTCGACACGCATCAATTGTGGGATGACACGGCGCTCATCGTGTGCACCGACCACGGCCACTACCTGGGCGAAGAACGCACCGTTCACGCTGTTGTGGGACAGGGCGGGCAGAGCCACGATCTGTGGGGCAAGCCGATGGTGCCGCAGTTCGAACCGCTGGGCCACATCCCGCTGATGATTCATTGGCCGGGCGTCGCTGGTGGGGGAGTGTGCGACGCCCTCACCACCGCCGTCGACCTACACGCCACCCTGGCCGAAGTGTTCGACGTGTCACCGGAGCATCGCACTCACGGCCATTCGCTGTCGCCACTGCTACGTGGCGAAGCGACATCCATTCGCGACTACGCCGTTGGTGGCGTCTTCGGTAACTGGGTGCAGGTCACCGATGGGCGGATGAAGTACGCCCGCGCCCCGCACGACGACAACTTCCCGCTCTCGATGTGGAGTAACCGGTGGAGCACGATGCCCGTGCACGTGAAGGGCTTCAACGAGCTACCCAAGCCCGACAGCCGGGCATGGCTGGACCGGATGCCGGGCAGCGAGATTCCTGTGATCCGCCAGCCGTTCGGCGCCGGCGACGCACTGCCGTTCTGGGTCAGCGGAGGGGCGAATGTGGGCCAGCATCATTTGTACGACGTGTCGGTCGACCCCGACGAACGCGAGAACCGTGTCGGCGAAGCCGCAGAGCGAACGATGCAAGAACTACTGCGAGCAGCGTTACACGACCTGGAAGCGCCGGCCGAGCAACTCGAGCGGCTGGGCCTCGGCTGATCGACATGCGAGCGTCAGGTCAGCGGCTGAACATCGCCAGCCACTGGTCCTTGTTGGACGGGCTGTAGACGTAGTTGCTCTCGCGAATCGCGTCGATGGTGGCGCTGGATGGTGCCGAATAGCGGTGCCCCGGAAAGACGACGGTGCCCTCGGGCATTTTGGCCAGCGTCTGCAGGCTGTCATACATCGCGGCGGGGTCGCTGCCCGGGAAGTCGGTGCGGCCGCAGCCGTCCAGGAACAACGTGTCGCCGCTGATCAGTCGACCATCGACGTGAAAGCACTGACTACCGGGGGTATGGCCAGGCGTATGCACAAGTGTGATTGCGATGTCGCCGACCTGCACCACATCGCCACCGTCGTGCTGCACCAGCTGGTCGACAGTGAGACCGCTGGTGCGCATCACCCACGGGGTCTCGTCGCGCTGCACGTGCACGGGGCAACTGCAGCGCTCGAGCAGTGTCGCCACACCCTCGACGTGGTGACCACCCAGCGAACCGCCGATGTGGTCGGGGTGGAAGTGGGTAGCGAGCACGCCGGTCACCTTCATCCCGTCGGCCTCGACGATGTCGAGTAGCTCGTTCACCGCGTACGCCGGATCGACCAGCACGCACTCGCCGGTGCCGCGGTCGCCGATCGCATACACGAAGTTGACCATCTGCTGGGCGACCGGATCGTTGGCGGCGAAGTCGCGACCCGAGAGCAGTTGGCGAAAGTAGAAGCGGTCGGAACTCATCGGGCCACGTTACGTGCCGGGTGGCTGGTCGCGCAGTAGCGGCATCACCAGCTCCGCAAATCGTTCGCATTCTTCGAGGTGTGGGTAGCCCGAGAGGATGAAGGTGTCGATACCGAGCGCCTGGTAGCCGCGTATTTTGGCTGCGACCTGAGCTGGGTCGCCAACGATGGCGGCGCCGCACCCGCTGCGGGCACGACCTATGCCGGTCCAGAGGTGAGGCTCGACGTAGCCGTCGAGATCGGCGTCGCTGCGTAGTGACGCCTGCGCCCGCACACCAACCGATTGGCTGTCCAGCGACTGCGCCCGAATGGCCGCGCCCACCTCAGGATCAAGCGCAGCGACCAGGTGCTGCGCCGCAGCGCGGGCCAAGGCCTCCGTCTCTCGGACCACCACGTGGACCCGATACCCGAAACGAAGTGTGCGGCCGTGGCGCGCCGCCCGCCGGCGCATGTCGGCGAGCACTGTTGCGACGCCGTCCATGGTGTCGGGCCACATCAGGTACACGTCGGCGGCCGCGGCAGCCACCTCGCGTGCATCGTCGGAGAGGCCACCGAAGTACAGCGGCGGCGCGTTGCCGCTGACGGTTCGGATGCGCGGAGGGGCAACCGAGACACTGACGAATTCACCGGCAACATCCAGCGCCTCGCCATCGAGCAGCGTGCGCAGCGCTTGCATGTGTTCGAGTGTGCGCCGGTATCGAGGAGCCGATGGCAACGACTCGCCCGGCAGATCTGACGAGATGATGTTGACCACCATTCGTCCACCGAGCAGCTGGTCCAACGTGGCCAATTGGCGAGCGAGTTGGGGTGCCCATACCTCACCCGTGCGCACGGCGACGATGGGCCGGATGTGCCGTGTCGTGCGAGCGATCGCGGCGGTGAAGGCAACGGTGTCGATGCCCAACGAATAGCCCGAGGGCATCAGGATGGAGTCGAAGCCGGCTCGGTCGGCTGCGTGCACAATGGCGGCGCAGTGCTCGTAACTACTGGCCAACTCGGGGGCCGGTACGCCCAGTTGCTCGTAGTCGTCATCGCAGAGTGCAGCAAACCAGGCGAGCTCGAGATGGCTGTTCATGGCTGTGGCACGCGAGGCATTGCCGTACGCTAGCGACCATGTCCGCCAGCCTCCGCTACGGCGTGATCGGCACCGGCATGATGGGCGTGGAGCACATCAACAATCTGCTCCACCTGCCCGGTGCCACCGTCACCGCCATCTCCGACCCCAACGCCAAGAGTCGCGATTGGGCACAGCTGGCCGTTGGGCTGGATGTGCCGCTGCAACGCTTCGAGAACCACACCGAGTTGCTCGCGTCGAGGTTGTGCGATGTGGTGGTCATCGCCTCTCCGAACCACACGCATCACGAGGTGCTGCTCGACGTACTGCGCACTCCCCACCACGTCCTGGTCGAGAAGCCGCTGTGCACGACGGTGGCCGATTGCCACGATGCGATCGATGTTGCCACTGCTGAAGCCCGTCGGTGGCCGCAGCGAGTGGTGTGGATGGGTCTCGAGTATCGCTACATGCCTCCCACGCAGGCAGTTGTCGACGAGGTGCGCAGCGGCAGCATCGGGGCGTTGCGAATGGTGGCAATCCGTGAACACCGCTTTCCGTTCCTCCGCAAGGTCGACAATTGGAACCGATTCAGTCGCAACACCGGTGGAACGCTGGTGGAGAAGTGCTGCCACTTCTTCGACCTGATGAACCTGCTGGTTGGGTCGCCGCCGGTGCGAGTGATGGCCAGCGGCGCACAGGACGTCAACCATCTCGACGAGTGGTACGAAGGCGAGCAACCCGACATCCTGGACAATGCGTACGTGATCGTGGAGTACGCGGGCGGCCAACGTGCAACGCTGGACCTGTGCATGTTCGCCGAGGCGAGCAAGAACGAGCAGGAGATCAGCGTGGTCGGCGACGAGGGCAAAGTGGAAGCGTTGGTGACCGAGGGCATCGTGCGGGTTGGTCGACGAGCTGACGGCATCGGCCGAGTGAGCGAGCGACTGGTGCGGGATGACAACGTTCGCCATCAGGGCCTGCATCACGGCGCCTCCTACCTCGAGCACGTCGCGCTGATGAACGCCATCCACGACGGGGTGCCTGCCGCAGTGACGCTGCACGATGGTCTGCTGTCGGTGGCCGTCGGCGAGGCAGCTCATCGCTCGATCGACGAAGGTCGCGTGGTCATGATCCAGGAGGTACTCGCCCGATGAGTGAACAACTGCACACCTTGATTGCCGGCGAACGGGTGGTCTTCGGTGGCGACCAGGTGACAACGGTCCCCGAGGAACTGGCGGCAGCGTTTCGCCTCGGCGATCGACTGGTCGTCGTCCATGAAACCGGCGACCTGTTGCACATTCCCCGGTCGGAGCACGCTGTTGCTGCCGCCGCTGTCGGCGCTGCCGTCGACGCGTTCGCAGCGTTGGCGCACGCCGCAGACCAACAGATCAGCGAGTTCTTCGAGCAGTTCGCGGCTCGGTTGGAGAGCGACGAATCGTTCGCTGCAATCGCCGACGCCAACGTTGCCGATGTCGAACGTGCAGCCGCTCGGGCACGGGCGACCGGGCGGCTGACGCTCTCGGCGGGCATGCGTGCCGACATGATCGCTGGCTTGCGCACGTGGCGCGACATCGAGACGCGCCGCAGCCAGCAGGTCGCCGCTACAGAGCACGCGCAGTGGACAGTCGAGCAATGGCGCGACCCGCTGGGCGTTGTAGGTTTCGTGTTCGAGGGCCGGCCCAACGTCTTCGCCGATGCCACCGGCGTGCTGCGCACCGGCAACACCGTCGTGTTCCGTATCGGTAGCGATGCGCTCGGCACCGCCCGCGCCATCATGAACTCGGCCGTGCAGCCCGCGCTCGCCGCCGCCGGGCTGCCAGCCGGCGCCGTGCAGCTCGTCGACAGCGCGGCCCACGCTGCCGGCTGGGCGCTCTTCGCGGACCAGCGTCTCTCGCTTGCCGTCGCTCGCGGATCGGGAACCGCTGTCGCGCAGCTGGGCGCTGTCGCTCGCCAACACGGCGTGCCCGTCAGCCTGCACGGCACCGGCGGAGCCTGGATGGTTGCGGCTGACAGCGCCGACGCCGAGCAGTTTGCGCTGGCGGTGCAACACTCGCTCGACCGCAAGGTGTGCAACACCCTCAATGTGTGTTGCATCGTGCGCTCGCGTGAGCACGATCTGCTGCCCGCCTTTCGCGCTGCGGTCGCTGCTGCGGCACGCACGCGTGGGGTGCAAGCAATCATCCACGATCTCGTTCCGGAGAACCCCTGCCTGGCGCACGAGTGGGAGTGGGACGCAGTCCCGGAAGTTGCTGTGATGATCGTCGACGACATCGCTCAGGCCGTCCAACAGTTCAACCAGTACAGCCCCCACTTCGTTGCCTCGTTGATCAGTGCCGACGCCGCCGACCATGAGGCGTTCTACCGCAGCGTCGATGCCCCCTTCGTGGGTGACGGTTTCACTCGCTGGGTCGACGGCCAGTTCGCCCTGTTGCAGCCCGAGCTCGGTCTCTCCAACTGGCAGGCGGGTCGTCTGTTCGGTCGCGGGGGAGTGCTGTCCGGCGACTCGGTGTACACGATTCGGCTGCGCGCGATGGTGGCCGACCCGCATCTCCATCGCTGACCGGACTGTTCGCACGCCCGTCAGTACAGTGCCCGCGTGACTCGTCGACCGCTCGCACTTGTCGTCGTGCTGCTGCTCGTCGCATGCACGTCCGACCCAGGCGTCAGCGTCCGCTCTGCGGGAACGATCACGACCGCAGCCCAGCCGACCACAGCCCAGCCGACCACAGCGCAGCCGATACCAGCGACGTCCGGAGATGGAGTAGGGGATTCGCTGTTCCCGGCGCTCGGCAACCCCGGTATCGACGTCACGCATTACGACATCGACATTGCGTACGACGCGGCCGACGACGTCGTCGAGGGCACTGTCGCGATCGACCTACTGCTCACCGAGGATCGAACACGGATCACCCTCGACTCTGCGGGTCCGGCGGTGTCGACGGTGCTCGTCGACGGTGTGCTGGCGGTGACCGAGCAAGACCCTCCGGAGCTGCGCATCACATTGCCCAGCCAACGCCGCGCTGGTGAGCAGCTGCAGTTGTTGATCACCTATTCCGTCGCGACACAACCGGTTGACTCGCCGATCGGACTGCAGAGCGGATGGTTCAACACTGACGACGGCTCGTTCGTGCTCAATGAGCCGGACGGGGCACGGACCTGGGTGCCATGCAACGACCACCCCAGCGACAAGGCCAGCTACACGTTCACCATCGAGGTTCCCGTTGGAGTGACCGCGGTTGCCAATGGTGCGTTGGTCGACCACCGCACCGGGCCCGACTCGGAGGTGTGGGTGTGGCAGGAGGACCGGCCGATGGCCAGCTACCTCGTACAGTTGCTCACCGGTGACTATGAGGTCATCGAGTCCGAGGGGCCCGACGGATTGCCATTGATCAGCGCCGTTCTACGCGACGATCTGGCCACCATGCAACCGTTCATCGACGAGACGCCGAAGATGATCGAGTTCTTCGAGCAGTATCTCGGCCAGTATCCGCTGGACCGCTACGGCATCGCCATCACCGACAGTTTCAGTGGCTTGGCGATGGAGACACAGGAGCGGTCGCTCTTCAGTCGCAACGACTTCGCCGGTGGTGAACTTGGAAGGCTCCAACAGCAACTGCTGTCACACGAACTCGCGCATCAGTGGTTCGGCAATGCAGTCTCGCCAGCGCGCTGGCAGGACATCTGGCTCAACGAGTCGTTCGCGACCTATGGGGAGTGGATGTGGTCGGATCACATCGGCATGGCCGACCTCGACGACACGACGAGTGACGAACTGAACTTCCGCTCACCCGGCAGCTCGGCAGACCCCACCGCCGGCACTCTCTTCGGTTCGAACAGCTACGGGGGCGGCGCAGTGGTGTTGCACGCACTGCGACTGACCATCGGCGACGACGCGTTCTTCACGCTGCTCACCAGCTGGGTCGCAAAGAACAACGGCGAATCGCGAACGACGGAGGACTTCATCGCGCTCGCGACCGAGACGGCCGGTGAGCCACTCACTCAGTTCTTCGACGAGTGGCTCTTCGCCGACAAGCCGCCGACGGAGTTCCCGACGCGCTAACGCCAGCGCCGACGCTGACGCGAGCGAGCACCGACTAGGGCCGTGCGGCGACGGCTTCGACCTCGAACAGAATGTCGGGCATGGCCAGGCTGACGACCCCGATGAGGGTTTGCGTTGGTGGGTTGGTGCCCCAGCCGTCCTGCATGGCCTCACTGATCGGCCCGAGCCTTTGGAGGCCGTGGTCCACCACGTACGTCCTGAGTTGAACGACGTGACTGAGGTCGAGCCCGTGGGCGGCAAGGGCAACGCCAAGATTGTGGAACGTTTGGCGCACCTGCTCGGCGAAGTCGGCCGAGACGACAGTGCCGTCGGCGCTCGAGCCGTACTGACCCGCAACGTGCACCAGTTCCGTGTCAGCCGGGATGCTGGCGGTGTGGCTGTAGCCGAACGGGACCGGATCGTGTAGACCGGCGGGATTGACGATGGTGTGGGACATGTGGCTCTTCTTTCTTGTCGGATGGGCGCTTGTCGTGCCTCGACTGCATCGTGCACCCCGAACCATGACAGGGAGTGTCAGTGTTTCGAAGTATTCGTTGCCCGTGCGCGCAAGCCGACTGATGGAGATGCTCGTATGGCTCCAGTTGCGGGGTGGCGCGCCGGCGACTGAGCTAGCGGCCGCCTTCGAGGTCTCGGTGCGCACCGTCTACCGCGACGTGGAGGCGTTGTGCGCAGCTGGAGTCCCGATCCGCACGGTGGTCGGACGCAACGGTGGGATCCGTATCGATCCGTCGTACCGCCTCGCCGGTCTCCCGCGGCTCGACGCAACCGAGGCACGTGGTGTGCTGTTCGCAGTCGTGCCGGCGATAGCCGACCAGCTCGGGTTCGACGCAGCTGCCGCTGACCGAACGCTGTTGCCGGCGATGCAACCGGCGGCGGAAACTGCGGCCCGAGCCGTTCGCGACCGGCTGCTCGTGGAGCCAACCCATTGGTTCGTTCCGCCCGACGACACGCCGGCGCTGGCAGAAGTTGCCACGGCTGTGTGGGAGTCCCGCGAAGCCAGGCTCGTGTACCGAGGCGCGGATGTTGTCGTTCAGCCTCTTGGCCTGACACTCAAGGGTGACAAATGGTACCTGCTCGGACTCGCTCGGGGCGGCGCCGAGTGTCAGGCTCGGCTCTTTCGACTGTCGCGCGTCGACGCCGTCGAGGTCCTCGATCATCGTTTCGATCGTCCACCCGGCTTCGATCTCGCTGCGGCGTGGGCGGCACGTCGCCGGGCCTTCCTCGACTCGATCCCCGAGTACTCCCGCCCGAGCTGCGCGAGTGCATGGCCGAAGCGGCCGTCCGGCTCGCAGCCCTCTACAGCGCACACGCGTAGGCCTGCGTACACAACCGCTGTCGACCACCGGCTACCGCTAGTGACCGAGCAGGCGGTTCATGATCGCCTCGCGCCACTTGGACGAGCTGCCCTTGCGCTCCTCGTGACGGTCGGCGCCAACCGGCAGCACGGTCGTGGCGTTGATACCGATGAACCGCAGCGGCTCTGGCTCCCACTTGCGCGAACGGTGTCCGACCCAAGGAAGAGTGGTGAGCTCACTTGGCTCGCCGGTGATCAGGTCGGCCAGCGTGCGGCCCGACAGGTTGGTCGTTCCCACTCCGTCACCCACGTAGCCGCCTGCCGACGCAAGGCCGGTGGACGGATCGAACGACGCGTGGCACCACCAGTCACGAGCCGCACCCACGGGGCCCCCCCAGCGGTGCGTGATGGCGGCATCGCCGATAGCGGGGAACAGCTCACGCAACGTGTCGTGGATCAGGCCGTGCACTCGCTGGTCGCGGTCGTACTCGGGCTTGATGGCGCTGCCCCAGTGGTACCACGCGCCGCGACCACCGAAGGCGAAGCGATTGTCGGCGGTGCGCTGCCCGTAGATGATCATGTGACGGCCATCGTTGAACGTCGCCCGTTCGTGCAACCCGACCGAAGCCCAGAAGTCGTCGGGAAGGGGCTCGGTGGCAATCATCAGCGAATAGATAGGGGCGATGGACCGCTCCTCGCCGGCGAGCGACGGTGTGAACGCTTCAGTGGCGCGCACCACGACGTCGGCCTTCACCGTGCCGAGATGCGTACGTACGGTACGCGGCGTGATCTCCACTACCGGTGTGTGTTCGTAGATGGTCGCCCCCATGCGTTCGACGGTGCGGGCCAGCCCGCGAGCAAGCCGCGCCGGATGAAGAGCCGCGCAGTGCGGTGTGAACCCGCCGCCGAGCACCTTCGTCGCGTTCAGCTGTTCGGTTGCTTCGGCTTGTGAGAGCACCCGGTAGTCGTCGTCGGTGAACCCGTACGAGTGCAGATGGTTGATGTGTTCCGTTTCGCGTTGCAGCTGCATCGGGTTACGCGACACGTTGAGGTAGCCGCCGTGTGCGAAGTGACAATCGATGCCCTCTGCCTCGACGACGTGCCCAACCTCTGCGACCGTCTCGTGCATGACCGTCTGCAGACGAAAGGCCTGCGCCCGTGAGCTGTGCTTGGCGATTGCGTCGAGTCCCATGGGTAGTAGCGCGGAACACCATCCGCCATTGCGACCACTGGCACCGAAGCCGACCACCTGCGCCTCCAGCACCGCCACCCGCAGGGTTGGGTCCCGCTGCAGCAGGTAGTACGCGGTCCACAGCCCGGTGTAGCCGGCACCAACGATCGCCACATCAACCTGCAGGTCGCTACCCAGCGCCGGGCGCCCCGGGCCCCACTCCTCGGTTGACATCGTTGCGTGCCAGAGGGAGAGGTTCGACAGCTCATGCATACCGTCAGTTTAGGAATGCTGCGGGGCCGAAAGCAGTCGGTTGTCGATCAACCGAACATCACCGAACCACACGGCCGTGACTGCGACAGCGGTGCCGCTGACGATCGCGAGAGGCTGCAACGTGTCGGGGTGCACGATCTCGAGGTGCTCGAACCGAGCCAGCGGCTCGCGATCGATGACGGACTTGCCGAGTGCACCGAGTTCGATCACGTCGTTGACGCCCCGGCTGAGAGCGTCGGCTACTGCCTGCAGCGCGTGTGACACACACACGGCGGCAGCGCGCTGGGCAGGCGAGAGGCGGCGATTTCGGCTGGACATTGCAAGTCCGTCGGGCTCGCGGATTGTGGGCACATCGACAATCTCGATGCCCATGTCGAGGTCGGTCGTCATTCGCCGGATGATGGCCAGCTGCTGAAAGTCCTTCTGGCCGAACACGGCGATGTGCGGGCGTACCGCGCCGAACAGCTTCGCCACCACTGTGGTGACGCCGCGGAAGTGGCCGGGCCGCTGCGCTCCCTCCAACACGTCGGCCAACGGCCCAGGGGTCACATGCGTTTCGAAACCGAGCGGATACACCGCCGATGTAGGTGGTGCGTACACGGCATCCACACCGTGTCCAGTGCACATCGCGAGATCCTCGTCGATCCGTTGCGGGTACGCGTCGAAGTCCTCGCTGCTGTTGAACTGCATGGGGTTGACGAAGATGCTGACCACGACGAGGTCAGCATGTCGCCGGGCCGCGTCGACGAGTGCCAGGTGACCGCCGTGCAGCGCACCCATTGTCGGAACCAACGCAATCCGACGACCGGCTACTCGCTGGGCGTCGCTCCACGAGCTCATGGCACCGGGTCCATCGAAGAGCGCTGGGTCCGACATCGAAGCCGTCAGTGGAAGCTGTGTGCGTCGTCGGGCCAGGTGCCGTCGCGCACCTCACCGATGAACGCTTCCGTCGCCCGAATAGCGTCGTTGCGCAGATCGGCGTAGTGCTTGGTGAACTTCAAGCTCAGCTCGCTCAGGCCCAGTACGTCGTGCAGCACCAACACCTGGCCATCGCAGTCGGGGCCGGCGCCGATGCCGATGGTGGGAATGGAGAGCTTCTGCGTGATCTCCTTGGCCAGGTCGCGGGGAATGCCCTCGACCACCACTGCGCATGCGCCGGCCTGTTCCACTGCGTGAGCATCCTCCAATAGTCGCTCGCGCCCTCCGGCTTCGAAACCACTGGTTTTGCCTTGCACTCTGTGGCCACCCATCCGGTGGTAGCTCTGCGGCGTGAGGCCGATGTGGCCAATGACCGGAATGTCAACGCGAGTGATGGCCAAGATGGTGTCGGCCATGACGACACCCCCCTCCAGCTTCACGCACTCTGCGCCCTCCTTCATCAGCCGGATGCTGCTCTCCACAGCCTGCTGCGGGCTGACCTGGTAGCTGCCGAACGGCAGGTCGCCAACGATCAGCGCCTTGGGTTGCGAGCGTGCAACCAGGCGCACGTGGTACGCCATCTCCTCGAGTTCGACAGGGATGGTGTTGGCGGTGCCCTGCACCACCATGCCCACGCTGTCGCCAACAAGGATGATGTCGACCCCGGCCAGGTCGACGAGCCGCGCGAACGTGGCGTCGTAGGCCGTGATCATCGTGATTCGCTCGCCCAGCGCCTTCATCCGTGGGAGATCGGGAACCGAGATTTTGGTCCGGTCCGGCGTCGAGCTGGTCATGAAGCTGAGGGCCTCCTTCGACCGGGGTGCCATTCACCCCGACGCACCATGCAACCTAGCCAATCACCTTCCTGTTTCGAAAGCGCGCAGCACGTTGTGCGGCACTGGTCACAGGCCTGCAGGAAATGCCGATGGGCACAGATCGCGATAGGCGGGAGCGCCCTCGCCGCCGTGGGCATGCACGATCGCGTTGGTGCACGCCGCCGAGAAGCACTGTGCGCCTGCCTCCAATACCGCGTTCAACCACCGAACACGAGACCGCATCGGGGGCTCACCGTCGGCGGAAGCGTCGGTCATCGAGCCCAGGTCGTCCCGTCCGGTGGCGACGGCGAAGATGGAGTCGCCGTCGAGCATCGAGTGCACCGGTCGAATTGCGCGGGCCAGCCCATCGTGGGCGACGGACGCCAGTTTGTTGCACTCCGCCTTGGAGAGCGCAGCCGTCGTGGCAACCACGCCGATCGTCGTATTGAGCGGGGGCGTCGCCGCCTCGAGATGTGCGCGCAGCGCCCGACGATCGGCAGCCGACGGCGCTCGTAGTCGTGTAGCGCCGGGCATCCATGGCAGCGCAGTGGCCGGGTCGATCACGGTGCCGGCCGAGTTGACCACTGCCAATGCCGAGACCACCGCACCGTTCGGCAGCATGGTGCTGGCGGTGCCCACACCACCCTGCAGCCCGTGAGCGCGAGCGCCGACACCTGCCCCGATGGCACCGTTGACGAACGGCCGTGCCCGGGCGCCGGCAGCGGCGCGCCGGCCGAACGATTCGTCCGGCCGCTTGCCGAACTCGCCGCCACGACCAAGATCGAAGATGACGGCAGCAGGAACGATCGGGACAACGTCTGAGGCGGCGAGGCCCACCTTGAAGCCGACACTGCGCTCCTCCAGGTATGCCATCACGCCGTGGGCGGCGGCCAAACCGTACGCACTGCCACCGCTGAAACATATTGCGTGCACCGTCTGCATGGTCGCGGTCGGGTGCAGTAGGTCGGTCTCGCGAGTGCCCGGCCCGCCACCGCGAACCTCGACACTGCCCACCGTGCCACCGGGCAGCAGCACGACGGTGGTTCCGGTGAGCCACCCACGACCTACCCGTTGCGTGTGCCCCACGCGCACGCCGGGCACATCGGTGAGGCAACCGCCGCTACTCGGCAGCGCGCCGCTCATGCGTGCATTGTGGACGGCATGACCGGTTCGTCGCCACCGCCGGGCGGCCCGGTGAGCGTGCGCCACACACCAAGTCCCACGATGTACAGGGGGCACGCGACGAGGAGGACAGTGCCGATGGGGTTGCTGGCGGGCCAGTCGGCTGTCATCAGCAGCACGGTGGCCAGCCAGACGACCGTCACGCTGATGGTGACGGGCCGGAACTTGCGTACCTGCATCGGATGCAGGAACTTCCAGTTGGTCAGCTGTGTCAGCGCCAGCAGGATGCATGCAATTGCGGTCGGCCACGGGTTCATGTCCAGCAGGAACAGTGTGGGCACGATCATGTTCCACTCGCACGGGAACCCGTTGAAGTAGTGGTCGTGCGTCATCTGGTCAGTCCGCGACATCCACAGCGCTGACATCAGCATCACGAAGGAGGCGATGATTGCGCCCCACGGATTGCGCGGCAGCATGTCGAAGCGCAGCATGAACAGCACCGGAATGACGATGCAGGTCACGAAGTCGATGATCAGATCGAGCGTGTAACCGTCGATACGCGGCACGTGCGTCTTGACCTCGTACTTGCGGGCTGCCAGCCCATCGAGGCCGTCGACCACCATGGCAATTGCGAGCCAGAGAATGGCGATCTTGTAGTTCTGATCGCTGACAGCCATCAGGCCGAACATGCCGCACAACGCGCCGAGCGCCGTGAAAGAGTGGACGAACCACCCCTTTGCGACGGGGTGCCGGAGGCCGGCAGTTTCGGTGGTGGAGGGGGCGCTCATGGCAGTGCATCGAATCCTACCCGTTGTTACCGATAGCTTCGCCGCATGCGTCATCAGCTCCGCGCCGCCGGCTACCGCATCTGCGGCGAGTGGGTTCGCCGAGGTTGGGCGCTCGCCAGCCGGGTCGGGTCGATCGGGCCCGGCGACCGTGCCGGCAGGCAATTCGGCCGCTTCGGCGCGGGCAGCATCATCTGTTTCCCGCACAACACCATTTTCAATGAGCACTACATCCACATCGGTGAAGGCACGATGATCGGTCCGCAGGTCACTCTCTCGGCCGGGATGGTGCCCGGCCAGGCATGCCTTTCAGACCCGGTGGTCCGCATCGGCGACCGCTGCCTGATCGGCAAGGGCAGCGGCATTGTCGGCCACTTCGGTATCGACATCGGCAACGACGTGTGGACCGGCCACCACGTCTATATCACCGACCAGAACCATGGCTACGACGACATCACGCGACCGATCTCGCAACAGTCGCAGCCCGAACGGTCGGTGAAGATCGGCGATGGCTCGTGGCTGGGCTTCGGCACGGTCGTGCTGCCGGGTTCGAACATTGGCAAGCACGTCACCATCGGCGCCAACTCGGTCGTCACCGGCAACATCCCTGACTACAGCGTGGCCGTTGGCTCGCCGGCGAAAGTGATTCGTCGCTACATCGAGGGCGACGGCTGGGTGCCGGTCCCGTAGAACCCGCCAGGAAGAGGAGGTCCCGTCGGGTTCGTCAGGCTTTGACGTCGCCGCCGAGCTCGCCGGGGGGCGAACACTCGGGAATGGCATTGCCCTTGACACCGGCGGTGAAGTCGAGGACCACGTTCGAAACCGGGCCACCACCAACTGCGGTCTCGGTGTATGGCGGGAGCTTGAGCTCACGCAAGCCTGCGGTGTACCTACGGCGGTCGGACAACACGATGCGATAGTTCTCAACGAAGAACTCCACCCGCGTCGCGTCCTTGTCGTTGGCAACAGGGATGGCCGCCAGGTCGGTGACCATCTGGTCGAGGATGTCAGTGGCAGTGTCGACGATGCCGGCGCGTTGGAGCTTTTGAGCGTCGGTCGGGTTGGCGATGTAGCCGTCACCGATGTCGGCCAATGCCTCGCGTTCGATGGATGCTGAGACACACACCTCCTGGGCGGCGACACGCCAACTCTTGTCCTGTAGTTGATACACGCCCTCATCTGTTGCAAAGACGAAGTAGTAGACCCACATCGAGGCCACGATGGCGCAGCACAGAATGATGACGATCTTCGCCGGGGTGCGAGTGCGCGGCGCCCGAATTGGCTCTTCGGCGTAAGGGATGTTCACGTGGTTTCTTTCGGTCGGTAGCTGAGGGCAAGTTGGGTGAGCGCGCCGCCGATTCCGACGACGCCGGCAACGGCGGCGCCGGACCAACCGCGGAACTCGATGCCGAGGGCGTTGTCCAATGACCAGCGGCCGCCTCCGGCCATCGAGACGGCGAAGGCGACGACTGCAATCGACGCGCAGTACTCCCAGCCCTGGTCGGGCTCGAAGATGAAGAAGCCGACCTTCCAGTGGGCGACGACGATGGCGACGATCATCAGGCCGATGATGCCGGCGCCGGCAAACGGTGTGATCAGCCCGGCCGCAAACAGTAAGCCGGCACCGATCTCGGTGGCGGCAGCCAGGCGTGCCTGCCAGATGGGCCACTTCATTCCAATGGCGCCGAACCAGCGGGCGGTGCCAGCCAGCCCGCCGCCGCCGAACACCTTGTTGTAGCCGTGGTAGGCGAAGGACAGCCCGAACACCACGCGCAGGAGGAACAGGGCGGCGTCGAGACGATGCACACCTGCACGCTATTGCGGCGGCCGTCGAATGACCTACCGGAACAGCCATGCCGGTGCTAGAACGAATGGTCCATGTCGGCATCGAACGTCTCCGCCGGGGCGCCGGCGGGCACGTCCGACGAGCCCACCA